>OCTX014562485.1_pt1 | contig 11335 bp, 10 predicted proteins | sample 1539691 | NCBI WGS metagenome assembly OCTX01 (sample SAMN02144231, study PRJEB22623) | gut metagenome | biome: sheep rumen | host: Ovis aries | place: New Zealand | reverse complement strand
TATCCTGCACCTGATACGATCATTTCTGAAAGCAGGCGTGATGGATGATGGACTAATCAGTCCGACAGAGGAAGGAGTACCCCAGGGCGGATTTCGCCACTGTTAGCGAACATCATGCTCAATGAACTGGATAAGGAGCTGGAGGCGAGGGGACTGGATTTCGTCCGATATGCAGACGACCTGATCATCATGGTCGGAAGTAAGCAGGCAGCAGACAGGGTCATGAAGAGTGTAACCCGATTCATCGAGGAAAGACTCGGATTGAAGGTGAATGCTGAAAAGAGCAAGGTTGACAAGCCAAAAGGAATTAAGTATCTCGGGTTCAGATTTTACTTTGACTCATTCGCCAAAGCGTATAAAGCCAGACCGCACCCGAAAGCGGCAACGAAGTTCAAAGCACAGATGAAGAAACTGACATGCAGGAGTTGGGGAGTAAGCAACGACTACAAGGTGCTCAAACTGAACCAGCTCATCCGTGGATGGATTAACTACTTCAAAATCGGGAGCATGAAAGGCCTGTGTGAGCGACTGGACAGTAACATCAGATGCCGTCTGAGGATGTGTATCTGGAAGCACTGGAAAACACCGCAGAACAGAGCGAAGAACCTGATGAAACTTGGTATCAGCCGAAAATACGCGTGGTCTACTGCATACACGGGAGCAAAAATTGCCTATGTATGCCAGAGAGGAGCCATGAATATGGCTGTTACAAAAGAAAGACTAACCCGATTCGGATTAGTCTCAATGGCTGACTACTACGCCGAGAGGCGAGTCACTTGTTAAGTTGATTGAACCGCCGCTTGCGGATCCGCATGAGCGGTGGTGTGAGAGGTCGGGGAAATTTTGATTTCCCCTCCTACTCGATTTGATGCTTTTTTGAACGAGACCAGAGGTTTCACACCTGAAATCGTTCAATAACTATTTCGTTTTAACCGATTTCTTAGAGCTCCAGGCGGAAGGAGTACTCGCCGGCAATGTCTACGGTGCTGCCGTGTCGCCAAATCCGGCGGGGAAGTAAGGTGCGTCCCCTTATCATGCGAAGAGAATACATACAGGACTTCCGGTGTGAATGACTTGATTGGTGAAGACAAGACTGCCGTTAGCCTGAATCTCATACTGAACAATCGTGTCGCTGCGTTCATTCGCAACATACAGGAAACGGGATTCAGGATCAATGCCCAGGAAGCGAGGAAAGTCGCCCATGGAAGGAACAAATCCCATAGAGGTAAGCTTTCCGCTGACGTCATCGATGCAGTAGAGGGCAACGCTGTCATGGCCTCGGTTGGAGACATAAAGATATCTGCCGTCACCTGTGATGTCGATGCCGCTGGCCAGGATCAGACCGGGATCAGCACAGTTGTCAGGCAGTGTTTGGGAGGTCTGAAAAGGCGTCAGAGATCCGGTCTCCGAATCCAGAAGGCAGGAGAGGACCACGTTGCGCCGCTCATTGACCTGGTAGACGAAGCGATTGTTGGGATGTACGGCCACATGCCTGCACTCATCAAGATTCCGTCCGCCCAGCGTGTATACCGATGTAAAGCCGTTCTCCGGGGAGAAGGTGAATACATTGATACCAGTCTTGGCCCCGGTGGTAATACTGCGGCCGCCCTTGGCGGATACAATCAGATATTTCTCTGCCCGATCATAGAAGATCTGGTGCGGACAGGTGTTCTTACCCTCTTCGGCACCGGGAAGCCGGTAATCATAGACCGTCTCTCCAAGAGTTCCGTCTTCGTTCCTGCGAACTGCAAGGATATTCTCTGTGCCGAGACAGGCAATAAGAATAAACTGATTGGTGGAATCGGGAAGGAGATATACGGGATTCTGACCGGGGATATCCACTGTGTTCAGATAGGTCAGAAGGCCGGTATCCGGATCGATTCTCAGGGCGCTGGCACAGCGAAGATCACCGTGGACAGCATACAAATACTGACCGGTCTTGTCCCGACAGAGGTAGGAGGGATTATCCGGTCCTTCCACCGTCTGGAGATGATTCCAGATGCCTGTGCTCTCATCGGTGCGGTAGACTTCAATTCCATTTCCTCTGGCATTTCTTTCCCTGGTGGTACGGGAACCAACATAGATCATATGGCTCATAGTTTATACTCTCCTTGCAGGATTGATTCCCGGCGGTCTGGAACCATCCTGGAATCTGTCTGCATTATAACAGAAGTGGGTAAAGGACAAAATCATGATTAATCTATATCCCTATAGGAAAAAACTGATTGCGGGAATTCCGTATCCATGATATCTGATAGGTGGTTACCGGCAAAAGTGTATCCTCGGGCGGAAAAGGCGCGAGTGATCCCTGAATGAAGAGGAGTTAGACTGTATGGAAGAATGGAAATATATGGAGGCAATTGATGCGATGACGGAGCGGCGCAGCGTCCGTAGCTTCAGCGATCGTAAGATCCCGGAGGAGGTCCTTGCAAGGATACTGAAAGCGGGTCTTCATGCAGCCAGCGGCGGAAATCTGCAGCCCTGGTCTGTGATTGTGGAACGGGATCCGGAAAGATCCGAAAAGCTGGGGAAACTGCTGAAGTACCCTTTCGTGGAGAAGGCTCCGGTTAATCTTCTGTTTCTTCTGGACTGGCACAAACTGGCGGTGTACAGCCGCTGCAAAAAAGCCCCGTTTGCGGAGCATCTCAGTACCAATCATTTCTTTATTGCCTGGGATGATACCGTGCTCAGTGCCCAGGCGATGGAGACCGCAGCCTGGTTATCCGGCATTGGGTCCTGCTTTATCGGGCATATTATGGACTGCTCAGAGGAATTGAAACAGATGTATCACCTGCCCGCGCTGACATTCCCGGCATTGCTTTTGAGCATGGGTTATCCGAAGAAAATGCCGCCCAAGCCAAGAAAGCTGACAAAGGAGATGATGATATTTGAGGGTGTCTATCCGGATTTTACAGACGAAGAAATCATCGCGGCCTATGACAGAAAATACGAAAACAGTGAGATAGCTTTTTCGGACACCACCTCTGCCGGAAAGAGCAGGATCGATCTGTTCCGGAAGTCCTTGCTGGCCGTGTACCGGGAAGAAGAAGCGGAACAAATCCTGCGGGAAGCACTGGAACGGGGATATCTCACGGAAATCCAGCGTCTGTTCGGAATACACTATCATCCCGGCAGAGAGATCGGAGGTGACCTTCCCGAACGTCTCCGGAACCAGGGATTATTCCCTTTCTAATTCATCACAAATCGTCTGAATCACCGCCCGGAAGCTTCGGCTCACCGGGCGGTTTTTATCGTATGCCGCCACAAAATCCACGCCTAGCTCTTCCAGATCCACATAGTAGCAGGAGGCATTGTCTCCCAGATACCGCATCTCCTCCGGAATGTCGAAGAGCAGAGTGGCTCCGACGCCTCGGGAAACCAGGCGGCAGGCAGAGCGAAGACTGGGAATCTCCTGGACGATATCGGGATGTATCTTCAGGTGCTCACAGACGGCATCGAAGGTCTGCCGCATGCTGCGGTTTTTAGGAAAAAGTACATAGGAGAGTTCGCCCAATACCTCTGCAGGCAGATGGAGGAAGCTGCTCCCCGGTACCGAATAGGCATGTTTCGTTACCGGATTATCATTGCTGACAGCCAGCAGGAGGTGATCGGTAAAGACTGTCCTGCAGGTCAGCCCCTGTGTGCTCTGAGGGGCATTGATCAGAATCAGATCCAGACGGCCGCCAAGAACATCCTTCACCAATTGTTCGGAGGTGTCGACGCAGAATTCCGCCTCCAGAGAAGCGTCATGGGTATTTAATGCGTCATAGAGAATATCCAGATATTGGTCGCTGCGTCCGGGGGTGATACCGATACGGATCTTCCCGCTGTCCGCTCTCTTTACGCGGGCCAGTTCATCGGAAAGCTGTCGGTCCAGCGCTATGATTTTCCGGGCATAGGATACATAGATTTCTCCGGCAGGGGTCAGATGGCTCCGGTCATTTTCGAAAAAGCGAATGTCGAGCTGTTTTTCGAGATTGCGAATATAAGCGCTCAGAGAAGGCTGGGAAATATAAAGAGCTTCCGCCGCCTTGGAATAGGAACCGCAGTCAACAATCGCCGTGATATAAGTGAAGTCTTTGATGTTCATAGATCCACCGCCATTTCTTCCGCAGATGATCTGCTCTTTTGTTATTATATTTTTTTCACCTGAGCCATGTCAAGTATCTATGCCCGATGATTCCGGCGGGTATAGATGAATCCTTACCCCCTCCAGTTTTTGCATATTTTACATACCGGGATTTGTCTGGTAACGTGGGATCAGAATAAAAAACAAGGAGGAATCCCCATGACACAGAACAAAGAAAATGCGGTTAAGGTTGCAGAGAAGCTGGCGAAATATTCCCAGTCTATCCGGTACGAGGATCTGTCGGAGAAGGTGATCCATGAGGCTAAGAGAACGCTGCTGGATACCCTGGGCGTCACCTTTGCGGCAAAAGGCGCTGCAGCAGTAGATATCATGTGGAAGGTCCTGGACAGCTTCGGGATATCCGGCAAGTCCACGGTCATCGGTCAGGGCAAGAAGACACTTCCGCAGTATGCGGCGCTGGCCAACGGGTGTATGACCCGCTATTGGGATTATAATGACGGATACGGATTCCCCATGGGAAAGGGTGTTGCCGCCAGCCATCCCAGCGAGATCATTCCTACGTGCCTGGCGATCGGTGAGGCGGAGAAAATCGATGGAAAAGAGTTGATCTGCAGCATTGTTCTGGGCTATGAACTTTCCGGACGTATTCTCCGTTCCATCGAGAACCGTTCCCTGGAGCAGAGAGGATGGAACATGGACACCCGCGGCAGCTTTGTCAGCCCCCTGGTCTGCGGACGGATCATGAAGCTGACCACCGAGCAGATGGAAAATGCGCTCGGTATCGCCGGCAGCCGTGATATGATCCTGGGAATCCTGGATACCGCCGGAGAGGTCAACACCATGGCCAAGAATCTGCGCCACGCCTACACGGGCCACACAGGTATTCTGGCCTGTATGCTGGCGAAGGAGGGATTTACCGGGCCGGTTCGCGTTCTGGAGGGTGAAAAAGGATTCAATCAGACGCTGCTTTGCGGGGATATGAATTTTGATACTCTGATCGAAGGACTGGGCCACTTTATCATCGAGGATGCGGAGTACAAGCCGCTGGTGGCCAGCCGCACCGCTTCCGGCCACATCTTCGCCACACTGGAAAATGCGAAAAAGAACGATATCAATCCGGCAGATGTGGCGCGCGTTGATATCTATGCCTCCACCCGGGTCTCCGAACATACCGGGGATCCCTCCAAGAAGTATCCCTTCAACAAGGAGAGTGCGGATCACAGCATCTATTTCCTGACGGCCGTGGCACTGACAGACCGCGCGGTCGGCCTGAACCAGTATACTCCGGAAAAATACAATGACCCCGGCATCAAAGAACTGATCGGAAAAGTGGTTGTTCATGCGGATCCTGATCTCTTCGACAGGGATCACAAGGCAGGCGGACGTTCTGTGGTCACCATGAAGGATGGCACCGTTTACGACACCACTGTTCTGGAACCGGTGGGAGACAACACTACGAACCCTATCTCTGACAAGCAGCTGGAGGATAAGTTCTTTGACTGTGCGGAGCGGGTGATGCCCAGAGCTCAGGCGGAGAAGATCCGCGATGCCATCTGGAACATCGATTCCTTTGACAATATCGGCGATTTTATGGAAATGCTGAAGTTCTGATAAAGCGAGAGGAGAGAACATTGGCTGAAAACCTGACAAGAAGAATCATCAGATCACATCTCGCTGCCGGAGACATGACCTCCGGCAGTGAGATCGCCCTTCGGATCGATCAGACACTGACACAGGATGCTACGGGTACCATGGCGTATCTGCAGTTTGAGAGCATCGGAATCCCCAGGGTGAAGACAGAACTATCTGTCAGCTACGTGGATCACAACTGTCTTCAGGTAGGATTCCGCAATGCGGATGACCATCGTTTCCTGCAGACGGTAGCGGACAAATACGGCATCTTCTATTCCAAACCCGGGAACGGGATCTGTCATCAGCTTCATATGGAAAGATTCGGAGTTCCCGGCAAGACCCTGCTGGGCTCTGACAGCCATACGCCCCATGCCGGATGCCTGGGAATGCTGGCGATGGGGGCAGGCGGCCTGGACATCGCGCTGGCCATGGCGGGACATCCTTTTCACGTAAAGATGCCGAAGGTGGTAAATGTGCGGCTGATCGGAAAATTAAAACCGTATGTTGCCGCCAAGGATGTTATCCTGGAACTGCTGCGGCGCTTTTCCGTCAAGGGCGGTGTAGGAAAGGTCTTCGAATACAGCGGGCCCGGAGCGGCTTCCCTGACGGTTCCTCAGAGAGCGACCATCTGCAATATGGGCGCAGAACTGGGACTTACCACATCGATTTTTCCTGCGGATGAGCAGACCCGGCGCTTCTTGAAAGCGGAGGGACGGGAGGAGAGCTTCCGAGAACTGAGCACAGGAGAAGGGATGGAGTATGATGAAACGGTTGAGGTGGATCTGTCCTCCCTGGAGCCTCTGGTGGCGCAGCCCCATATGCCGGACCGGGTGGTACCGGTAACGGAGCTGGTAGGGAAAAAGGTAAATCAGGTATGGGTAGGATCCTGCACCAATGCCAATTATCACGATATCGTCAGTGTGGCAAAGATTCTGAAGGGGCGTCATGTTCATCCCGATGTCAGCTTCAGTGTCAGCGTCGCCTCGCGGCAGGTGCTGCATATGCTGGCGGAGGAGGGATATCTCGGGGATATCATTGATGCCGGCACCCGTATCCTGGAGCTTACCTGCGGCCCCTGCGGCGGAAACGGCCAGGCGCCATGCTCCGGAGGCGTCAGCGTGCGCACAAACAACCGGAATTTTCAGGGGCGGTCCGGAACAAAGGATGCCGGCGTTTATCTGGTGAGCCCGGAGACTGCGGCTGCTACTGCCCTGGCGGGAACCTTTGTCACCGCGGCTGAGTATGCAGAACAGCTGTCAGACTACAGGGAGCCGGAACACTATTATGTTGACGACAGCATGATCTATGCACCTTCGGCGGACGGAAGTAAGGTTGAGGTACTTAAGGGACCGAACATTAAGGGACTTCCGGATTTCACACCGCTGCCGGATCGGATTCGGGGGGAAGCTGTGATTCGGGTGGAGGACAATATCTCGACGGATCATATCATCCCGGCGCTTCCGGAAATTGCCATGTATCGCTCGAATATCCCTGCCATTTCACAGTTTGTATTCCACGGCGTTGACCCGGCTTTTGCCGGCCGCTGTCAGGAAAAACAGGGCGGATTTATTATCGCAGGAAAGAACTACGGACAGGGGTCCAGCAGAGAACATGCAGCTCTTGCACCGAGGTATCTGGGCATCAAGGCAGTAATTGCGATCTCCTTCGCCCGGATACACAGTCAGAATTTGGCGAATTTCGGTATCCTGCCCCTGGAATTTGTTGACGAGACGGACTATCTGCGGATTGCGCAGGGAGATGTGCTGGAACTCTCGGGGCTGTATCAGGGGTTGCCGGAGAATACGATTGTTCTGAAAAACTGTACGAAAAATGAGGAATACCCACTCACTCATCACCTGAGTGATTATCAGATCCGTTCCATCCGGGCCGGCAGCGTACTGACGCTGGCTGCCCGCGCCACGGAGAGAGGAGATTGAGTCATGAATACATGCAGAGTATTTGTGCCCTACGGGGCACTGGGAACAGGGATCAGCGATGAGGCATTTGCCAATGGCATCGCCATGAACCCCGATATCATCTCGGTGGACGGCGGCTCCACCGACTCCGGTCCCTATTATCTGGGGAATGGCAAATGCAAATACGCCCGGGAGGCACTGAAGACCGACACCCGAAAGATGATCGTGGGTGCTCATCAGCTGGGAATTCCGATTACGATCGGGAGCTGCGGCACCTGCGGCGTGGACGAGGGCGTGGATTTTATGGAGGATATCTGCCGGGAGATTCTGGAGGAGGAAGGCTTTTCTGCGAAAATCACCAAGATCTATACTGAGCAGACGAAAGAAGAGATGAAGGCGAAGCTTGCAGAGGGAAAGATCCGGCCTCTGGGAACCAGGGTGGATGTGACGGAGGACATTCTGGACAGCTGCTCTCACATAGTGGCTGCCTCCGGTGTGGAGCCTTTCATCAAAGCGCTGAAGGACGGAGCAGACATCGTTCTCTGCGGGCGGGCCACGGATACTGCAGTATTGGCCTGTATGCCGATTATCAAGGGCTGCAGCGAGGCAGCGGCATGGCACGGAGCCAAGGTGTGCGAGTGCGGTGCTCTCTGCAGTACCAATCCTCAGAACGGAGGTATTTTCCTGACTGTGGATGAAACGGGGTTTGAAGTTCAGGCGACGGCAGCCGACAGCACATGCACTCCCTACACCGTCTCAGCACATCTGCTCTATGAAAATGCGGATCCCTTCCATCTGGTGGAGCCGGGCGTTGTAATTGACACCAGCCGGGCGGTATACACACAGCTTCCGGGCGGGAAAGTGCGTGTGGAGAACTCCGGAATAACAAAGTCGGATGTTTATACCATGAAGCTGGAGGGGGCTGGCCCCGCAGGATATCAGACCATCACGCTGGTAGGTATCCGGGACCGCATTATCATGAAGAATCCCCAGGATTGGCTGGATCGTCTGGCAGCGTTTGCCCAGGCGAAGCTAGACCGGCTGGGATTTGACCGGAAGAGATACTCCTTCTTACTCCGCCCCTATGGTTGGAACGCTGTCTACGGCGGAGACGTGCCAGAGGGGTATGTACCAAATGAAATCGGTGTACTGCTGACGGTAACTGCGGATGAGCAGGCACTGGCGACTCAGATCGCGAAGGTCATGAATCCGCTGCTGCTGCATTTTGAGGTGGCGAAAAATCGTCCCACTCCGTCCTTCGCATTTCCCTTCTCCCCGGCAGAGGTGGAAAAGGGAAGGATCTATGAGTTCAAGTTGTATCATGTGGTGGAGATGGAGGATCCTCTCTCCATGGTTCGAATGAGCACGGCGGTTGTGGGAAAAGGAGGTGCGAACTGATGGCAAGTATCGGTGAAACAGCGTATTACGTCCGCTCTAAAAATGCGGGACCCTTTATGGTGACAGTGGATATTTTCTGCGGTGATCCGGAGACTTTTGCAAAGATCTCGGCTTCTCCGAACCTGTCAAAAGAGAAAATCGCAGAGGTTTATCTGGTCCGCCCGGAGGAAGTGAAGATTTTTTATATTGAAAATCTGAATGTAATTAAGGTGTCCTATCCGAGAAGACTGCCTCAGGGACAGAAATACGAACGGGATATGCACGCCGGCCAGCAGTATGTGCAGATCTCGGAGCTGGAAGTCTGATGTGAGAAATCGTTGGTCCGCCCGCAATATGAGGCGGGCGGATCCGGATGAGAGTATAATTCTTGAACGAGGAGAGAAACCATGGAGAAAATAAAAAAAGCGCGGGGAGGAAATGACCCGCTGGTGACAATACTCGTTATTATCGTTTGTGCAGTGATCCTGACATGGATCATTCCTGCCGGTGAATTTGCGGAAAGTGTGGATGAAGCCGGTAATACTGTTATTGATATTCTGACTTTTCACACGGTAGACAGTTCTCCGGTGAGCGTTCTGTCCATTCCTGTATTGATCATGCAGGCATTTGAGAAGTGTATCAGTATCATCGTGCTGATCGCTGCTGGATCCGGAGCATTTGAGGTGGTTCGGCGTACCGGTACCATCGACTCCATCATCGGTCTGACACTGGAAAAAACCAAGGGGAACGGAAAGAAGGCCCTGTGGATCGTGTCGCTGATCTTTACGCTTCTGTCCTGTGCCGTGATTCCGCACGTATTTATTCCCTTCACTCCCATGTGTATTTCTCTGGCACTGGCGCTGGGATATGACGATTTTACCGGGACCGCACTGGTTCTTCTGGCTACGGTGGTGGGAGGAGCAACCGGTTCTCCGATTGCACCCGGCACCGTGGCAGCTCAGAGTATGCTGGGGCTCCCCGCTTACTCCGGGATTCAGTATCGTTTCGTGATCATGGTATTATACTATTTCGTCACCATGTTTTACCTGATCCGCTATGCGGAGAAGGTGCGCAAAAATCCTGCTTCCAGTGTGGTGGCCGGGATGAGCGATGACCGGAAGCGGCAGATCGAATCTCTGAAGGCGGCGGACTACTCCAAGGTCACTACGAATCATATTCTGGTGATGGCAGTGATGGTGGCCACCTTTGTTACGGTTATTTACGGTGGTTTCTCCCTTGGATGGGGGAACTATCAGATCGCTGCAGCCTTCTTTGTCATGGGACTTATCTGCGGGTTGATCGGAAAGATGAATCCCGCGGCGATTTCCAAGGGATTTGTGGATGGCGTCAAGGCACTGACCAGCACTTACATCATCATCGGGATGGCTACTGCGGTAACCAGTATTCTCTCCGGTGGAAATATCATCAATACTATTATCTATTATCTCTGCAAGGGACTGAGTCATTGGCCGGTGATTGTGGCGCCCATAGGTATCATGTTCGCCGTAGCTATCGTGAATCTGTTTGTTCCCTCTATGAACGGTAAGATGCCGCTGGTCTTCCCGATTCTGGGACCAGTATGTAAGGTCCTGGGTATTAACCAACAGTTACTGGTAATCACTTACGCGTTTGGAGACAGTTTTACCAACTTCATTCTGCCTTATAACAGTGCATTGGTAGGTTTCATCGAGGCCGGGCACGTTACGTATGGACAGTGGATCAAGTTCTTCAAAGGGCTTCTGGCACTGTGGTTTCTGCTCGGCGCTGTGATCCTGGTGGCACTGCAGCTGATCGGCATCGGACCATTCTAAGATGATTAGTTAAGAGGCCATTAAAAACAACAGACCTGGCAAACTACCAGGTCTGTTGTTTTTGTACGCGCGCCATGGGCACGCTCTTACGGGTGAAAGTCCCGAGCGCACGTAGGCAACGACGAAGCGCATAGCCGAACAGCAAGGGTGTCCATCGTGAGATGGAATCTGAAGGAAGCTGTAAGCAAACCTCTGACCTGACGGACAGGAACCGCATATAAGGCTCAGAAATACGGATAAGTCGGCAAGACGCGATGAAGTCCAAAAGTTGCTGGAAGTATGAGTAAATGCGGCAGGTACATGGAGGGAAAGAGCGCGCACCTTATGCGTGGAGGTCTCACAGGTGGTTCCATTAGCCGTAGTAACAACGAACTGTGAGAAGTCAGCAGAGCCCATAGTAGTGAGGAAGTCCCTGTAACGGGGATGGAGCGAAGGGGCGAACAATCAATCAGTTGAAGTACGTTCCACTTCGTAGCCGGAGCAACGTCTGTCGATAACGTCAAAGGCGG
>OCTX012287661.1_pt1 | contig 11335 bp, 6 predicted proteins | sample 1539691 | NCBI WGS metagenome assembly OCTX01 (sample SAMN02144231, study PRJEB22623) | gut metagenome | biome: sheep rumen | host: Ovis aries | place: New Zealand | reverse complement strand
GACTTTAAACTGAAGTTTGGTACTGCAAAGGCATTTTATACGGGTGGAAAGAACATTCGCAACCCGATGAATTCTATCGTAAAAAAATAAATTTGCAGTTTGTCATTGTATATAAATGAAATTGTTGTAATTTTGCAGAGTGTACTTTTTTAACCAAAAATAATTGTAATATTTATGGATTTATCAAATTTCTCACTTGAAGGTAAGAATGCGTGGATTACAGGCGCATCTTATGGAATTGGCTTCAACATTGCTAAGGCATTTGTGAAGGCGGGTATCAAAAACATTGTTTTCAACGATATTAATGAGGCTGCTCTTCAGCGCGGACTTGACAACTACAAGGAAGCAGGTATCACAAACGTAAAGGGATATGTATGCGACGTAACAGACGAAGTAGGCGTTAAGGCTCTCGTAGAGAAGATTCACGCAGAAGTAGGTCAGATTGATATCCTCGTGAACAATGCAGGTATCATCAAGCGTATTCCTATGCACGAAATGAAGCGTGCTGAATTCCAGCAGGTAATCGACATCGACCTCGTTGCTCCATATATTTGTGCTGCTGCTGTGCTGCCAGAGATGATGGAACGCAAGGAAGGAAAGATTATCAATATCTGTTCTATGATGTCAGAACTCGGTCGCGAAACAGTAAGTGCTTATGCTGCTGCTAAGGGTGGTCTGAAGATGCTTACACGCAACATCTGTTCTGAGTATGGTGGCTACAATATCCAGTGTAACGGTATCGGTCCGGGCTATATTGCAACTCCACAGACTGCTCCACTGCGTGAACGTCAGCCAGACGGAAGCCGTCACCCATTCGATTCATTCATCTGTGCAAAGACTCCAGCAGGACGTTGGCTCGAACCAAGCGAACTTGGAGGTCCAGCTGTGTTCCTCGCTTCTAAGGCAAGTGATGCAGTCAATGGTCATGTGCTTTATGTAGATGGAGGTATTCTTGCATACATCGGTAAGCAACCATAATCTTTTCGAAGAGAAAGCCTTATCAAGTATAAGTTCTTTTTAAATGCTCCGAGTAGTGCCGCAGGAGTGAAAGTGCGTATCTACTCATCGGATAGTGCTGTTGAACCAGAGAGAGAATTCTGGCTCAACAGCATTGCTATTGACTACTGGGAAAAGGAGGAAGAAGACGATTTCATCGGTAAGTATTTTACCTATGAGGTGTATCTGAAGGATAAGGAACACGGTCTGGGCGAGACTCCAGGAGTGTTTGCTACAGCCGTAGGGGTGAATGGGCGGCGCTGTGCTATCATTGATATGGAGACTACTAATCCTGATGGTTGGCACGAAGATATACGACCCGAGATAGAGAATCCTGCTGACTTGGTAGTTTACGAACTGCATTACAGAGACTTCTCTGCTCACCCGCAGAGCGGATATGTACATAAGGGTAAGTATCTTGCTCTGACTGAACCAAAGGCATTGTTCTATCTGAAGACCTTGGGAATAGGGGCTGTGCAACTGATGCCTTCGTTTCAGTTTGCTACGATTGACGAAAGACACCTTTCATGGTCTGAATACAATTGGGGTTATGACCCATTGAATTACAATGTACCCGATGGGTCATATGCCACAGATGTGCACGATCCGTCTGTTCGTATCAGAGAATTCAAACAGATGGTTCTGGCGTTGCATAAAGTTGGCATCCGTGTGATTATGGATGTAGTGTATAATCATTGTTATTCTGTAAGGGATAGCAATTTCCAACGTACCTATCCTGACTATTATTTTAGAAAAAATACGGAAGGAGATTATTCCAATGGCTCGGGATGTGGTAATGAAACAGCCAGTGAAAAACCGTTGATGCGTCAGTTTATGATAGAAAGTGTGACCTATTGGGCAAGGGAATATCATGTGGATGGGTTTCGTTTCGACCTGATGGGAGTACACGATGTGGAGACGATGCAACTTATACGAAAGGCACTTGATGAGATAGACCCTTTGATAACGATGTATGGAGAGGGGTGGAGCGCTGGTTCTTGTGCTTTAGACCCGGAACTGCTTGCTACAAAACAAAGAGTTAAGGATATGCCTGGGGTAGGTGCTTTCGGAAACGAGATGCGCGATGCTGTAAGAGGTCCCTTTGACGATGATAACCAACCAGGTTGGCTCGCAGGGAGGGATGGTTATGCAGAAAGTATAAAGTTTGGAATTGCAGGTGCTATAGAACACCCTGATGTGGATATGGAGAAGGTGAATTACACAGACGAACCGTGGACCATAGAACCTTGGCAGCATGTGTCGTATGTGAGTTGTCATGATGATATGTGTCTTTTCGACAGACTGACCAAATCGTTTCCAAAAGCAGATGAGGAAACAATAGTCAGACTGGCTATGCTGGCATTTACTCCAGTACTGCTCAGTCAGGGCATCCCATTCCTGTTTGCTGGTGAAGAAGTGTTGCGTAGCAAGCAGGGAGTACGCAATTCGTATAATTCTCCTGACATAATAAACCAAATTGATTGGGGAAATTTGGCGCATTATTCAAAATATTTTTTGTACATTCGCGAGCTGATTCATTTGAGAAAGGAACATAAGGCGTTTCGTATGGGAAGTGCGGAACTGGTGCGAGAGCATTTGCATTTTATTCCTGCAGAGAATAATATGGTAGCCTTTCGACTTGATGGAGAAGCTGTAGGAGATACATGGAAAACGGTATATGTGGTGATGAATCCAAATAGGAAACGGCAAGAATTTGTTTTGCCGAAAGGAAAATATAAAGTTGTTTGCAAGAATGGGGAGATCAATCTCAACGGGCTTTCTGCGACGAATGGAGGAAAGATTCTGGTAGGCAAACAACAGGCGATGATAGTTGTGGAGCAGATATAGATCTTAAAGAAGATAGTAATATAAAAAAGGAAGTATGAAACTTTCTACTTATTGTTTATTTGTGTTGTGTCTGAATGCCTTGGCATTGCAGGCACAGGATTTTGTGGTACCTGACGACGGTGACTTTGTAGTTGCCATAAATGCTGCTAATAACCGTAAGGACTACAATAGGCGATTCACAATACTTGTGAAGGCAGGAACTCATGTGAGTAATGGTTTTGGCGAACTAATCAGTACGAAGGTGAAGACCAGTCAGGGCGCGGACTCTACAATATGGTTTCCTTCACCGATAGTTACTCTTATTGCTCCGAAGGTTACTATTATGGGTGAAGGTAGAGACCTGAGCGTTGTGGAAAACCGACCTACGCATGAGGGAATTAGTATAACCAGTACTTTGTTTGTTGATGGTGCAGACAGTACTATCATTCGCGATATGACACTTCGTTGCAATTTCAATAACGACCCAACAGCTTTTGCTAATCGTGCTGTTGCGTTGAGGGAGAGAGGTTGCAAGGGAAATTATCTAAGGAATGTACGCTTGCTGAGTACTCAAGACACATATTATACTAATGCAGGAGGAGATACAACTCTTGACAGTTGCGATATTCATGGAACAGTAGATTTTATTTGCGGAGGGGGAACTGTGAGGTTTAATTCCTGCACAATTCACTTGGAGCCAAGAGGTAAGACTGGTTCGAGAGATGTAGTGTGTGCTCCTGCTACATATACTGATGAAATGGGGTATATATTTAAGAATTGTACCATAACTGGTTCGCCAGAACAGGATGGACGCTACCACTTGGCTCGTCCTTGGAGAAATGCTCCTACATGTGTGTTTCTGAACACGCGAATGCTTCTTCTTCCTGCCGTTGCCGGTTATTGTGAAATGCATGGAAATCTGCCCCGACTCTTTGCAGAATATGGAAGTGTTGACAAAGACGGGAAAACGGTTGATTGTTCCCAGCGGAAAACAACTTTTAAGAATAGGGCAGGGGAAACAGTTTCTATGCAGTATTCTCCTGTACTTTCCGAGAGTGACTATCAAAAATATAAATGAACAATCTTTTGTCATCTAACATAAAACCTTTAGTAAAATGATTAAGAAAAGTCTTCTTTTATTTGCTTTTGCAGCTACATCTGCCTTTGCAGCAAACAGGGTCACTATCACAGTGCAGAATCCTATAAATACAGCACGTAAGTTTGAAATTGTCGAAGTGCCTATGGCAAGTATCACAAAGACATTAGGTATGGACGATTTCATAATCACAGATGCCGATGGCAGGGAAGTGCCTCTGCAGGTTACATGCAACAACACAGTCTTGTTTCAGGCAAGTGTAGGCAAAAAGAAAAAATCCACTTATTATGCTATTAAAGGCACTCCAAGTCAGTATGAGTGTAGGGTGATGGGCAGACTGTTTAAAGAACGTGAGGATGAATTCGGTTGGGAAAACGACAGAGTGGCATATCGTGTTTTTGGACATGGAGCAGCTGTAGGTTATGATGTATTCAATAAAAGCACTTCAACACTTATGCTTGACTTCTGGTATGCTTCTGAACAGGATCAGGAGATGCGTTCGCTGTGTAAGAAACTCACAGCACGCGGACAGGCGGATTTGGCAGACCAGGTGTATAACGCATTCAGTTATCATATAGATCATGGACAGGGAATGGATTGCTATACTGTAGGTCATACCCTAGGAGCTGGAGCTAATGCATTGGTTAATGCCGACGGTTCGCTCTGTATGCCACATTGTTACAGTTCTTACGAGATTATGGAAGACGGTTTGTTGCGTTTCGCTGTTAAGTTTACATATCCTAAAGTGGATTTTAACGGAATGAAGATTTTCGAAACCCGTACTATAACCATCGATGCCGGTACTTCGTTCTGTAAAGTAGATGTTCGCTATCATCTGGTGTCAGACCCTGTAATGATGGCTTCTGGAGTCGTAGTTCATAAAAACAATCCTACTGCATTCGTGATAAACAAAGAGGCAGGTTATCTGGGTTATGAAGATCTTGGGGATGCGAGTGTGTATAAGGAGAAATACCGCAAGGTGTTTGAGAAGCAAATGGGTAAGATATATGTGGGAACTGTCTATCCGAAGCCTCTTGCCGACATGAAGTATGTTGAATATAATGGTGGATTTGCTATCGGACATGTTCTTGCTTACTCGCAGCTGAAACCATTTGAAGACTATACTTATTACTTCGGTTCGGCTTGGAATAAGAATGAAGAAACCGATATTAAGTCGCTTAAGGATTGGGAGGAACTTCTCAGTAATCAGGCTACCTTAGTAAGAAACCCTCTGAAAGTGACTGTGAAGGCAAAATAGAACACTTATGTTGAAAAAACATTTGTTTTTTAAGGCAGAAGTAAAAAAATATGTCATGAAGTGTAACTTTTCTGTTAAAAAATTGGTAAGTTACACTTTTTATTTGCACTTTTGCTCCCGATTATGATTTATTGGCGTGGAAGCGCTATGTAATGATGAATGTAGAGACACATTATTTAATATATTAATTAACCTTATTGTTTAACTAATCTTTAAAACTAACCAAAGTTATGAAAAAATCATTACTTACGTTGGTAAGCGTAATGCTTACAACAGCGAGTGCTTTGGCTGCTGGGTGGGTAGAACCAATTCCTGAGTTTACCGCTCCAGTATTCGATGGTACTCCACAGTTCCTTTACAACACAGAGGCAAAGGGTTTCTTCTGCGGTGGAAATGATTGGAACACTCGTGCTTCTATTTCTACTTCAATGGGTGACTCAATTTATTTCCAGCCTGTAGCAGGTGCTGAAGGCAGCTACTATTTCCGCTGTTATCCATCAGTAGCAAAGAAAGGTAATTTCTTCTTCGTTTCGGCTAACGATTGGCAAAATTCTTGGGTAGATGCTCCAAACGATGGAAAGTTCCATGAAACTCTGGACGAAACAGATGCTTATCCAGGTGTTGATAAGTGGGCTCTTGCTCCTCAGGGCAATAACATCTACAAGATTTACAACACAACTACGCTGGGACAGATTCCAGAATTTGACCCAGTAGAAGGTGTGGGCTATTACGGTATAGCTGAGTATTTTAAGGGCGAAGGAAATAATACCCGTACTTATTTCTACGACCCTTCTCAAACTTACACTTATGTAGATAAACAAGAAGAAGAACATACAGGCGATGTGTTCACTGGCTCTTTCTATGACGAATGGCGTTTCGTAAGTCAGGAAGCATATGGAGTTTGGGTAGCAAAGAAGGCAATCTTCGATGCAGCTGTTGCACTCGGTAAAGCTATAGATGATGCAAAAGAACAATATCCTGGTATCAATCTTACTGATGTAGAAGCTGTTTTTAACGACTATACTTCAACACTTGAAACACTTAAAAATGCTCTTGAAGTGCTTTTGCCTGCTGACATTGAAGCATATGTAAATGGTCAGATAGATAATGCTTCTCTTGATAATCCTGTAAATATTACATCACGGATATCTCATGTATATGATGGCTACGAAGAAAAATCAGAAGTTCCTGTAGATTGGAAACGTATTTTCATTGGTTCTGGTTCAACAGGTTCTCTGCGTATTAATACATGGTCAACAGAGGCTACTGAGGATGGAATGGTCACTCCATTTATCGAGAACTGGACTGGTGCAGGTGGTATACTCTCAGATCAGAAAGTTTATCGCGATACAGTAGAGGTTAGACCTGGTGCTTATAAGATCACAGTTAAGGGTCGTCTCTTCAACGAATCACAAGGTGCAACATATCTTAAAGGTGCCAATGTATTTGCAAACATAACTAGAAAATCAATAACCAAAGAAGGAATTGAGGGTCCAGAAAATGCTATTGATGGTGCAAAGTATGCTGTCTTTAATGGTAAACTCTACTATTACAAAGATGATTTTGAGGGTTATGGTGTTGTAGGTAGTGATGGTAAGTTGATATTTGGTATGTATATAAAGGATGCTAATTGCAACTGGTTAGCTCACAAGAACTATCAAGTATATTACCTCGGTGATTCATTCGAGTCTCTTGATTATGTTCGTCAGAACACAAATCTTCTTGCTGATGCCTATGATGAAGAAGTTGTAGCACAGAAGTCTCTCGTTGGTGAATACAATACAGCTGTAGCTTCTTATAATGCTGCTACAGATGCAGCATCAATTATTTCAGCATCTGCTAAGATTGCTGAACTGCAGGATAGTGTTGCTAACAACATTGCTGCATACAAGGCATATACAGATCGCCTTGATTTTATCTCTAATTACATGGCTAACGAAGGTGCTACTCTTGCAGGAGATGATGTTGACCTTTTGACAGACTACCTTGATGGTGATGAAGGACCAACAGAGGTTTATCCAAACGGATTCTCAAAGTACATACTTGCACAGTTGACATTAAATACTCCTGAAATAAAGGCTGAGTTGGATTTCCTTGAAAATCTTTATACTAATGCTATTAGAAATGGTATGTCTGACGGAACAGATCTCACTAGTCTGATTGTTAACCCAGGCTTCGAAGAGGCTGATGGTAAGGGATGGAGTCTTGACACTCACAATGGTGCTGCTACTAATAAATTGACAAACTGGCATGGCGGTACCTCTAACAACTATTGTGCTGAGGCGTTTGAACAGAACTTCGATGTATATCAGGTTATTGAAAACGTACCTAACGGGCTCTATGAGGTTTCTGTCCAGGCATTCTATCGTACAACAAGCAACCAGGCTGCTTACGATGCATTTGTTGCTGATCCAAAGATGGAAGGCGATGCTAAGGTGTTAAGCTATGTTTACTTCAACAGCTTCGCTAATCCTGTTAAGAGCGTTATGGAAATCCAATACGAGGAGAACCTTGCAAACAACTGCTGGTCTGTTCCAGGTACAGATCCTCAGAAATATACTCTTGACGGTATGGCTTCTGCATCTACTGCATTCAGTCTGCCAGATGAAAATGTTAATTTCACTCAGAAGGTTTATGGTCTCGTAACAGACGGAAAGATCCGTCTTGGTATCCGCAACTTGGAAGGTTCTAAGGGTGCTCGTTGGACTCTTTGGGATAATTTCAAACTTGTTTACCGTGCTAAGAATCCAGATGCTATTGCTGCAGTTCTCGAAGCTAAACTCGATGAGTATAGCACTTATGTAGCTGATCAGAGCGACAACGATATGATTAATTCATCAGAAAAGACACTCGCAGATGATGCAATTGATAATGCTGAAGGAGCCCTTCAGTCTGGTAATGCAGATAAAATGTGGAATGCACTTATTGCTATAAATGACGCTTATACTCATACTCAGGAGCATGTTGCTATCATGACAGAAACAAGGGATGTTATGGATGAACTTTCTAACGCAATAAATGAGTATAGTGAAACTGCATCTGCTGAAGCAGTGAATAAAGCAAACGAGATTCTTGGTACTGATTACGATAATCTTACTAACGAAGAACTTTCTGCTCTGAGTGCAAATGCTAAGGATGCTATCGCTGAGTTGAAGATTCCTGCTACTCACGAAGCAAGCGACGAAAATCCTGTTGACTTCACAGAAGTTATTGTTAATCATGACATCGAGCAGGGTGCAACAGTAGGTTGGAAGTTCACTAAGACAAGTCAGAATGGTCCAAATCTTGATAATGGTATCGAAGGTAAATCTATTGAATTCTGGAATCCAAGTGCTTCTGGTTCTGGCTTCAATATCTATCAGGAAATTGCTCACCTGCCAGCAGGTAAATACGAGCTCGCTGTAACAGCTGCAAACTCTCTCAATGGTGAGACTATGCCAGATCCAGAAAATGGTGGTCGTGCATTCCTCTATGCAGCAACTTATACTACAGAAAGTGACTCTACTTGGTTCTCTTCTTCTCCAGTAGAAGTTCAAGCAGAAGCTCCAACAGAGAAGTATGCTATTTACTCTGTAATCTTCTCTGTTAAGGAAGGCGAACTTGTGACTATCGGTGTTAAGAATTCTGGTACTATGGATGCTCGCTGGTTCGTATGCGATAACTTCACATTGAAGTACTTCGGTACAGAAAGTCAGCATGAGGATTCAGAGAATCCAATGAGCGTTGACGGTGTTGAGGTTGCAGAAGGTGCTCAGATTGTAGCTATCTACACAGTATCTGGTGCTCCAGTTGCTACTCTCCAGAAGGGTCTGAATATCGTTAAGTATGCAGACGGCTCTATAAAGAAGATTTTCGTAAAGTAATAAACGATAATTCTAAATAAATGGAGGTGCGAGATCGGTTAAGGTTTCGCACCTTTTTATTTTTCTTTTCCGTGATAACGGGAGAATGAATATTTTCCTTTATCTTTGCGAAAAAAAAGAAAAGACATTGAAAGAATTTGTAATTTCAGAGGCAAAGGTGGAGACTGCTGTGTTGGTAGGACTCATCACACCTGAACAGAATGAACGGAAAACTCAGGAATATCTTGACGAGTTGGAGTTTCTGGCAGATACGGCTGGAGCTAAGGTGATTCGTCGTTATACCCAAAGAGTGAATGGTCCGAGTGCTGTAACTTATATAGGTACTGGTAAACTGGAAGAGATAGCCCAGTTTATTAAGGAAAAGCAGGAGGAGGTTGACCAGTATTGGGAGGAACAGATAGCTTTGGGTAATCCGTATAAGGTTACACAACATGGAGATTTTGCCGAGGGACCTCAACCTGTCGGTATGGTTATCTTCGATGATGAACTGTCGGCTAAGCAACTGCGTAACATTGAAAAGGTGTTGCAGGTGAAGATTTTAGACCGTACTTCGCTCATCCTTGATATCTTTGCAATGAGAGCTCAGACAGCTGCTGCAAAGACTCAGGTAGAGTTGGCACAATATAGATATATGCTTCCACGACTGACCCGACTTTGGACTCACTTGGAACGTCAACGAGGCGGTAGTGTAGGATTGCGTGGTCCTGGTGAAACACAGCTCGAGATGGACCAGCGAATCATCCGTAATCGTATGGCTTTGCTGAAGGCTCGTCTGGCTGAGATAGACACTCAGAAAAGTACACAAAGGAAGAACCGTGGCAGGCTGATTCGTGTGGCTCTCGTAGGTTATACAAACGTAGGAAAGTCAACTCTGATGAATCTGCTCTCGAAGAGTGATATATTCGCAGAGAACAAACTCTTTGCTACCCTCGATACAACTGTAAGGAAGGTTATTATAGATAATCTGCCTTTCCTCCTAAGTGATACTGTCGGTTTTATCAGAAAACTGCCTACAGACCTTGTGGAGTCGTTCAAATCCACTCTTGACGAAGTACGCGAGGCTGACCTCCTGCTTCATGTTGTGGATATATCACATCCGGAATTTGAAGACCAGATAAAGGTGGTGGAGAAAACTTTGGCAGACTTGGGTTGTGCAGAGAAACCACAATTGCTGGTGTTTAATAAAATCGATGCTTATACCTGGGTAGAGAAGGAGGCTGACGACCTTACTCCACGAACAAAGGAAAATATTCCTCTCGACGAACTGATGCAGACTTGGATGGCAAAGATGGGTAAGGATGCTTTCTTTATTTCTGCACGCGAGAAAACAAATATAGATGCTTTCCGACAACTATTATATAATAATGTACGCGAACTGCATGTTCAGAAGTATCCGTACAACGATTTCCTATATAGTAATTATGACAATGAAGGCAATATCTCGTGATATTGCCTTCATTGCTTTTTATGCTAACTGTGTATCTTTCTGTATAGCTTGTTGAAGATGTAGTATAGCAGACAAGCTGTGACGAAACCTCCGATGGAATCGACGCAATAATGTGCCATAATATAAACTGTAGCGAGACAGAGCAGGATGTAGAACGGCAGCAGACAAAAGAATAAAATTCTGTTGCGTGTGTTCCATGCTACTATCATAGTTATAGTACTCATGCCGACATGACTGCTTGGAAATGCTCCTACCGGATTTTCACCTGCTACCTGTACTTTGTGTACGAGTTCGCTGAATACACCACGAATCTCCGCATGGATGAGGTCGGTATTCAAGTCGTTGTGGAATGAGAAGTAGTTGCCCAAATCAGGATAGATACCTAAACGAGCTGCCTCTAAGCCTATTGCCTTGAAGTAGTAATATGGACCTGCTACAGGCATGAGTTCGAACCAAAGGTAGAAGACAAAGAATGATGCAAGGAAGATGCACATGTATCGTTCTGAGTCGTGGTATCTGCGAAGAAGGCAGAAGAGCAGAACTGCTCCCATCATGTAGTAGTAGCTGTAGTAGCCCATGTTGAAGGCTTCGTACCAAAAGAGTGAGGTTACGTTTTTGCTGAATTCTATAGATGGCTGGTAGCCAAACAGAATCCAATCTGCATGTGCGAATATGTGGTCATAGTATGTGTGACATCTGGCAAAGGTGTACGTTTCCGGATACCAATATACAAGTAGTAAGAGGTATGGCAGTATGCGCAAGAGCCAGGTGACTCTGCATGGGTAGATACGATGTATTCCATAGCAGAGACACATAAAAGCTACGATGCCAAGTCGTGTGTAAAGTAG
>OCTX012245017.1_pt1 | contig 11336 bp, 12 predicted proteins | sample 1539691 | NCBI WGS metagenome assembly OCTX01 (sample SAMN02144231, study PRJEB22623) | gut metagenome | biome: sheep rumen | host: Ovis aries | place: New Zealand | reverse complement strand
CTCCACGAACCCGACGCGCTTCCAGCATCCCGTCGCCGGCACCTACAAGAAGTGGTGCATCGAGAACGGCAAGAAGTACTTCTCCGTCGCTTCTGGCGGCGGCACCGGCCGTACGCTCCACCCCGACAACATGGCCGCCGGTCCTTCCAGCTACGGCATGACCGACACCATGGGCCGCATGCACTCCGACGCGCAGTTCGCGGGCTCGAGCTCGGTTCCTGCGCACGTCGAGATGATGGGCCTCATCGGCATGGGCAACAACCCGATGGTCGGCGCGACGGTTGCCGTCGCAGTCGCCGTCGAGGAGAGCTTCAAGAAGTAATCTTCCCAAAAGCAGGAAAAGGGGGCGCGGAACGATTGTCCGCGCTCCTTTTTTATTTTCAGGCTGCCAAGTCAGCCATGGCGTGGGCTGCTTGTTTTCTGAAGGGCCGCCGTTCGTTTTATGGTATAATATGGGAAATGAAACGAGAAACTCTTGAAGCAGAAATAAGGAATGTCATTCTGTCGTCCGTGGAAGTGGACGGACTGACTGCAGAAGACCTTCCCTCGGATGTTGCGCTTTTCGGCGACGGAGTCGGTCTAGATAGCATAGACGCCCTTGAAATCGGCGCCGCGCTCAGAAAGAAATACCAAGTTAAATTCAAGGCGAATTCCGATGAAAACCGCGAGCATTTCAAGACGATAGCGTCGCTCGCGTCCTTCATCGCCGCAAACGCCGGCATAGAGCTTGAGGACTGAACCCATGAATAACAAGAAAGACGAGATACTGAAAAAGATATCGGCGGTGCTAGCCGACGAGTTCGAGATCGATGCGGCCAAGCTCACGCCAGACGCCCGACTTGTCGAAGATCTCGACCTCGACAGCATCGATGCCGTAGACCTGGTCGTAAGGCTTCAGCAGGCGACGGGCATAAAGGTCAAGGCCGAGGACTTCAAGTCGATACGCACGCTGGGCGATGTCGCCGAAGTGACGGCACGCCTTGTCGAAGAGCAGGCCGCGCAGGGCGGCGTATGACTTCGAGCCGCCTCAGCATTGTGGCCCGCATTGCCTTGACGCCGCTTGTAGTGCTGGCGCTGTATCTTCTCAAGGCCAATGTATGGTTCAGGCTGTATCCAGTGCTGATGGTCGCTGTGGCTCTTGCCGTGTTCGCGTTTTCCCTTTGGCGCACGCCGCTTGTCGAGGTCTTCGCCCGCCGCATGGGCGAGACGCTGGACGCCCGTGGCGTCGCGTACTGCCGTCGCGTGACGGTGGTCTGGACTGTATTTCTGTCGATGCATCTTGTGGTGACGTTTCTGACGGTGTTTGCGTCGTATGAGACATGGGCTTTGTACAACGGTGTCATTGCGTACCTGATGATGGGCGCGCTTTTCGCAGTGGAATGGCTGTTCAGGCGGAGGTTCAGGCGTGGTTGACGTGCCTTTCGCGACTTCCGGATCGACTGGCGACTCCAAGCGGATATTGCGCTCCGAGGCGTCGCTTTCGGCTGACGCGCTCGCGCTTGTGTCGGCGTTTTCGGACTTGTGGGGCTCCTGCAACGCCGTAGTGGCGACTATCAGGCCGGAGCACATGTACGGTGCGCTTTGGCGCGTGCGCGCGCCAGCCGTCGCCAAGGTGGAAGTCGAGCCTGCTGTCGTAGTTTCCGTCGAAGAAGTCGTCGCCGCCTGCGCGCGGCACGGTCGCATCCTCTTTGTCACGACGCCTTCTTTTCTTGAAAAGGCGCTGCATCATCCAGATTTCCCCGCGCTGAAAGGTGGAGTAGTCGGCGTGATCACTTCTGGCAGCTTGTTGCGGCGCGAGACGGCACTAGCGGTCGCGAATGCGCTTGGCGTCTGTCCGCTAGAGATATTCGGCAGCACGGAGACCGGCACCGTTGCCTGGCGTCGGCAGGCCGAAGGCGAGGAGTGGCATGTCATGCAGGGCGTGAGCGCCTCTGCGGCGGAGGACGGAAGGCTGGTCGTGGACTCTCCGTTTGCGATGTCCCGCCCGTTCAAGATGTCCGATGCCGTCAAGTTTGTGTCTGAAGACGCGTTTTTGCTGCTTGGGCGCACAGACCGCGTGGTGAAGATCCTTGAGAAGCATGTCTCGCTTGTGGAAATCGAGCGCGCTTTCGAGTCCCATCCGCTCGTCGCCCGTGCCTGCGCCGCCGTCTGCGCAGGAGACGTGCCGCGCATAGGCGTTCTTGTCGTGCTCAATGGCGAAGGTCGTGCGGCACTTGCCTCCGGGTCTTATTCTGCGGTCGCGTCGCGTCTTCGCCGCGACTTGCTGCCGTCTGTCGGTGGCGTGGCCTTCCCTCGGCGCATTCGGTTCGTTCGGGCGCTTCCTGTCAACGAGCAGGGCAAGACGACGGCGTTTGCGGTGCAGTCGGAGCTTGCTGAGTGGTGCCAGGAACCAGTCGTGCTAGATTGGCGCGAGACTGGCACGGAACTGTCCGCTAAGATGGTGTTCCCTCCGGACTCGGAGTTTTTCAATGGACACTTCCCCGACTTTCCAGTGCTGCCAGGCGTAGCGCAACTCTATGTCCTCTGCCGTTTCGCCGGACGTGCGTTTGGCGATTTTCCGGCTGCCGCCGTCTACCGGCGTTTGAAGTTCCAGCGGATAATATTGCCCGAACGCGAGGTGAAGCTTGAGGTTTCGCGTCGCGGGGAGGGCAGCTTCGAGTTTTCGTTCTCTTGCGCAAACGGGCCGTGTTCGAGCGGGATCGTGGAAAGGACGGCGTCATGAACATTAGGCATGCAGTGGCTGTGGTTCTCTTCGTGTCGGCGATTGTTTCGCATGCGGCGTTGAACGTCGATTCGCAATGCGTGACTGCGCTGCAAAAGGCCTTGTCCTCCAGCGCGACATGGACGATGGAGAGAAAGTTCCCTGAATCGCTTCGGACGCTTGTTTCCACTGGCACTGTCGACTGCGTGGTTGGCACCGGCATACAGTGGCGCGTGCTTCATCCGTTTCCGTCGTCCGTGGAGATGACGGTGGATTCCATGATCTTCGAGGACGAAGACGGACGGCGCGTCAAGAAGCTTGCGGACATGCCCTATTATTCGGTCATCCGCGAAAAGTCGGATGCCTTTGCGCGCGGAGACACGTCTGCGTTCGACGAGTTGTTCGAGATGTCCTTGTCTGCCCCGGACTGCGGAGGCTGGGTGCTGACGATGAAGCCGAAGCAGTCGGCGATGCGCCGGCTTTTCACTTCCGTCGAGCTGTCTGGCGACCAGACTTTTACGAATGCCGTGCTTCGCGCCGGCGACGGCGGAGTTTCGACTATCCGCTTTATGGAGCGGCCACGTGACAAGTAGGGGGGTCTTCGCCTATGTGGCGGTGCCGCTTGCGCTCGCGTCGGCCTGCGCAGTGCTGCTTGCCATGCGCCACGTCGAGCTTAAGACCTCGATCTACGATCTTGTCGGCGACGTTGCCACGGCCATTCCCGCCGCCGTGCGGGATCGTTCCTCCAATGTGGTGCCGGTCATCGTGTCTTCGCCAGACTTCGCCGCCGCGCGTTCCGCGGCCGAGTCGCTGGCCGAGCGCCTTTCCACAGACGACTGCGGATCGGTGCGCTGCCGTCTTGCCGGCGACGAGATGTCGGCGATACTTGATGTCTTCAGCAGCCGCTGCGCCGGGCTTGTCTCCGAGCGCGATGCGTCGATGCTTGCCACTGCCGAGGGGCGTAGTCGCCTTGCCCGCGCAGCGGCGAGGAAGTATTATTCGTCGCCCATTCCGCCGCTGTTTGCGCCGGCGAAAGACCCGTTTTGCCTTGCCGACGGTTTCGTGACTTCGCTGCCGCGCTCCGTTTCGGGGTGGGGGCTGAAAGAAGGGGTTCTCGCCGCGGAACAAAACGGTGTCTCGCATGTGCTCGTCTCCATTACGTTGAAGCGCAGCGTCGCGGACGACACGGATGCGCTTGTGGCGTTTCGCACGAGACTCCGATCTGCGGTCGACGAAGAACGTCTCTGCCACACAGGCGTCGAATACAGCGTGTGCGGTGTGCCCATGCACACGGCTGCGGCGGCTGGCAGGTGCAAGTCGGAGATCGGCTGGCTTACGTGTGTATCTCTGCTGTTCATCGCAATGCTCTCGGTGCTGGTGTTCAGGTCCGTGAAGTGGATCCCTCTTCTCGCGGCCACTTTTATTGTCGCTGCATCGGCTGGGGCTTTCGTCTTGGTGCTGTGTTTTTCCTCCATCCATGTCATGTCGCTCGTCCTGGGAACTACGGTCCTGGGATTGGTCGTGGACTATTCGTTCCACTGGCTGCTGCAGGCCGGAGACCGCCGCAGGGAAGTCGTCTGGGGCCTTCTCGTGTCCTTTGCGACGACGGAAATCAGCTTCCTGCCGCTTGTCCTCTCGACTTTGCCGATTCTTCGCCAGTCGTTCGTGTTCCTTGGCGTCGGGTTGGCGGCGGCGCTTGCATTCGTCCTTCTTGCATATCCTCGCCCGGAGACGGGCGTCGCCGAGCGGAGCGACGTCGCGCCACATTGCGGTCTTGGAAGACACATTGTCTTGCTCCGTGCGGTGCTGCTTCTTGTCTTGGCTGTGGCTGTTTTCGGACTTTTCCGCGTTCGCCTTGCCACTGATCCGCAGGACCTCTACCGGCCTGACGCGGAAATCGCAGCTGCCGAGAAACTTTTCGCGGAACTTGGCGGCGCAGTGGATTCGGAAGGCGGCTTCGTCGTCACTTCGGGTTCCGATGACCTTGAGACACTGCTTGAGCGCGAGGCCGCAGCCGGTCTGCCGGAGTCTGTGCCATGCGCTTCTCGCGTCTTGCTGCCGCTATCCAGGCGACAGGCGAACGTTTCACTCGAGGAGCGGCTGCGCGAGGAGCAGGGGAAACGGCAGTGCGAGTTGCTGGGGCTCGCCGCGCTGCCGGGGATTGAGCGACCGCTGCCCTGGCAGTGGGAAGACGTCCCGCAGCCGTTTGTCGGCTCTCTCGTCGTCGGCAATTCGCTTGTCGCCAGGGTGCCGGCCGAGCCGAAGGGGCCTATGCCGGAAGGCGTCGTCTTCTGCCGCCCGAAGGAGACTATCGGCAGGATCCTTTCGGACTGGACCGGTGAGGCGCGAAATCGGCTCGGCGTATCCTTCCTGCTGATGTTTGTCGTGCTTGCCGTGTTCTTCAGGCGCTCTGCGCTTGCCGTGTCGTTTCCGTCGGTCTTCGCCGTCTGCGTCGTCTGGGGCGCCGTGTCCTTGGGCGGCGCGAGCGTGAACCTGTTTCACGTCCTTGCGTGCTTTCTGCTTGTCGGCATGAGCGTGGACTACACGGTGTTCCTGCGTTCTGGCGGGCGTGCCGCGCTGAAGCCGGTTCTGTGTTCGCTTCTCACGAGTATGGTTGGCTTCGGGGCGCTAACGTTCGTGTCGTTCCCCGTTGTCAGCGCGTTCGGGAAGGTCATGGGAATCGGCCTTCCGACGGCATTCCTCTGTGCCGTCGCGATGGTGCCAAGGCACGCTGCCGCGGACTCGGCGCCGCAGACCGAGCATGGAGCTTCGCCTTTAGGGCTTGAAATCCTTTTCCTCGCGTACCGAGTGTTCGGGCTGAGGGTGCTGCATTTCTGCTCTGCCTGCGTCGGGCTTTGCGTATGGGCTTTTTCGGGCGCAGTCCGCAGGGCTTCGCCGTCGCCAAGGAAAGTGGCAGCGTTTACATGTTCCCTCGCAGACAAGCTTGTCGTCATGGCCGAGGGCCCTCGCCTGCCAAAGGTGGAGTTAGACGACTCTCGCGATGCCGCGGCCTTTGCTGCCGATGTCGCCGCCAAGAAAGGCGTCTTCGTCCTTTCTTCGCACTGCGGGACCATCGAGGTGCTTGCCGCGCTCGGAGAATGCGACGTGACGTTCCACGCGTGGATGGAGTTTTCGCGCACGTCGGTCTTCAACCGCTTTTACATGCGCCATGCGCGGCGCGGCAAGGTCGTGATCCATCCGATATCCGAATTCGGCATGGAGACCGTGTTCGAGGCGGGCGACGCGCTTGACTCAGGCGATTGCCTTGTGATGGCGGGCGACCGCGGTTTCGGGAGGATGATGGACGTTCCGTTCCGCGGCGGAGAGCTGAAGCTTCCCGAAGGTGCGTTCCGCTTTGCCAACTCGCTCGGGCATCCGGTATACTTCGTCGCCTGTGTCGCGACGGGCCCGTGCCGCTACAGGGCGGTGGTCCGCAGGTTGCCGTCCGGAGCGCGCGACATGGCTCGCGGCTATGCGTCTGCGCTCGATGAAGTTTCGGCGGAGTTTCCCGAACAGTGGTTTAGATGGGAAGGAGATGTGTGATGGGCGATCGCTTTGTCCTGACGGACCTTGGCATAGTTTCCGCGCTTGGCTCTGGCGTTGCCGAGACGGCGGAGAGGATGTTTGCTGGCGACGTTTCCGGAATGGTGACCGTAGGTGGCCTCGTTGGCGGCGATTCTACGGTTTTCGGCTTTGCGCCGGACTCGGTGGTGTCGCCTAAGGCGATAGCCGCGGCCGGCACGCGGATAGGCGCAGTTCTCGACGCGGCGATGGCACAGCTCGCCCCTGCGCTCGACGCTCTTCGCCGCGAGATGCCGGATAGCCGGATCGGCGCGGTCATCGGCACCAGCAACTCCACGATGGAGGAATTCACGGACAATCCGGACCGCATCGACATGGCGTATCCCGCGGAGAGGCTTAAGTCGAAGTGGGGCGTCGGCGGTCCGGCGTGGTCCGTCTCTACGGCGTGTTCGTCGTCGGCCAAGGTGTTTGCGTCCGCGAGGCGCCTTCTTGCAAGCGACATCTGCGACGCCGTAGTTGTCGGCGGCGCGGATGCGTACACACGCACGGTGGTCGAGGGGTTCCATTCGCTTGAGGCGCTGTCGCCGTCGTTGACAAGGCCCCTTGCGGCGGATCGCCGCGGCATAAACCTGGGCGAGGGGGCGGCAATGTTCCTGCTCAGACGAGGCAATGCCGACGGAATAGAGCTGCTTGGCGTAGGGGAGAGTTCGGACGCCTACCATCTCACTGCGCCGGATCCAGACGGCCTTGGCGCCGAGGCGTCGATGCGAGCCGCACTGGCCGACGCGGGACTTTCGCCGCGAGACATCGACTACGTGAACTTGCATGGCACGGGAACGACATACAACGACGCCATGGAGTGCGCGGCGGTGCGTCGCGTCTTTGGCGATTCCGTGCCGTGCTCTTCCACGAAGCCGATGACAGGCCATTGTCTTGGCGCGGCAGGCGCCATCGAGGTTGCGCTTTGCTGGCTGGCCATCCGTCGCGGCCGCGGAATGCCGCCGCATTGCGTCTCGCCAGTTGATTCCGCCCTTGCTCCGTTTCCCGTTCCGCAGATTGGCGACGGCAGCAAGGTTGGCGTCGCGCTGACGAACTCGTTCGCCTTCGGTGGCAGCAACGCCACAGTGGTAATCGGGTCGCGCGGGAATATGGTATAATAGCCAAAAATGACAGGCGAAGTAGAAGTGAACATGGAAGAACTGCTTCCGCATCGCGCGCCGATGGTCTTGTTGTCGGGGTGCAGTTCGCAGCAGGACGCAGACGCCGTCGATGCGTGGGTCGACATCTCTCCGTCGTCGCCGTTTTACATTCCGGCGATGAATGGCGTTCCCAGCTGCGTCGCATTGGAGTACATGGCGCAGGCGATGGCCCTCTGCGTAGGGTTCTTCCGCCGTCGTAAGGGGCTTGCGCCGAAGCTTGGGTTCGTGCTTGGGTCTCGTCGGCTTTCGATCTTGGTTCCATGTTTTCGCAATGGCGAGCGCTATTCTGTTCGCGCGGCCTGCGTTTACGAGGATGAGTCGTTTGCGTCGTTCAAGTGCTCGGTTTCAGATGCGCACGGTTCCGTCGCGGCCGAGGCGCAGCTTAGCGCCTTTCAGCCGGACGACGGATTTTTGCGCGACAAGCTGGAGGAATTCGCATGAAGAAGGTCATAGTAACTGGTTCCAGCCGCGGCATCGGGCGGGCTACGGCGCTGAGTCTTGCCCGCGCCGGATTCGATCCCGTTCTGCATTGCGTCAGCAGGATTGACGCGGCGGAGGAAGTGGCGAATGCCGTGAAGGCGCTCGGCTGCACAGGCGAGATCTTGCAGTTCGACATATCGAACAGGGACGAGTCGAAGACCGCGCTCGATGCATGGGTCGCGGCAAACGGCGCTCCGTACGGCGTTGTCCTCAACGCCGGCATCGTGGACGACAACGCGTTTCCCGCGCTTGAGGACGAGCAATGGGACCGCGTCCTGCGGACGGACCTTGACGGGTTCTACAATGTCTTGAAGCCACTCGTCCTTCCCATGGTCCAGGCCAGGGCGGGAGGGCGCATAGTCGTGCTGTCGTCAGTATCCGGCGTCGCCGGGAACCGCGGGCAGACGAACTACGCCGCGGCCAAGGCCGGCGTGATCGGCGCCGCCAAGTCGCTGGCCGTCGAACTTGCGCGGCGCAACATCACGGTCAACTGCGTGGCGCCCGGCATAGTGGAGACCGACATGACAGACGGCATATTTGCGGAGGAGGCCTTGAAGGCCGTCCCGATGCGGCGTTTCGGCAAGCCAGACGAAGTAGCCGCCGCAGTTCTCTTCCTGATGTCGGACGGGGCCTCTTACATAACGCGGCAGGTAATACAGGTCAACGGAGGCATGTGCTGATGCGAAGGGTCGTCGTAACGGGGTGTGGAATAGTCAGTTCGCTTGGGAACTCCGTTTCCGCGGCGTTCGAGCGGTTGAAGACGCCTCGGAACTGTGTCGAGAAGTCCGAGGACCTCGCCGGCTACAAGGGGCTGCAGAGCAACCTTTGGGCACCGTCTCATTTTGAGCGCCCGCCGGAATACACGCGGAAGGTGATTCGCACGATGAGCCCGGTGTCGATAATGGCGCTCAACGCGACGGAACAGGCCCTTGCGCAGTCGGGGCTCTTGGGCGATCCGCTGGTGAAGGGCGGGCGGCTTGGCGTCGCATACGGTTCCTGTACGGGGAGCGTCGCGGCAAACGGTGACTTTTTCAGCATGTTGGTCAACCGCGAGGTCTGCAACGTGACGAGCTCCACGTACATAAAGATGATGGCCCACACCTGCGCCGTGAACCTCTCGGTCCACTTCGGCACGACAGGGCGCCTGCTGCCGACCGGCACCGCCTGCACGTCGGGCTCCCTCGCCGTCGGAGAATCCTACGAGTTGATTGCCTGGGGCAAGCAGGACGTCATGATTGCCGGCGGTGCCGAGGAGTTCAGCGCGACGCAGGTCGCCGTATTCGACACGCTCTTCGCCACCTCCCGCCGCAATGACTCGCCGCAGATGACTCCGCGTGCGTTTGACCGCGACCGTGACGGGCTTGTAATCGGCGATGGCGCCGCCACGCTGATACTCGAGGAGCGCGAGCATGCCATTGCGCGCGGGGCTACGATTCTCGCAGAGGTGGTCGGATACGGCACAAACACGGACGGTCGCCATGTAACTCAGCCGAATGCCGAGACCCAGGCGGAGGCAATCAGGCTCTCTTTGGAGAGCGCGGGGCTCTCGCCGCGGGACATCGGCTATGTAAACGCCCATGGAACTGCCACGGAGCTTGGCGACATTGCCGAGTGCGTCGCCCTTGGAAAGGTATTCGGCGACTGCTGTCCGCCTGTCAGCACGATAAAGGGCTACACCGGGCACACGCTCGGCGCATGCGGTGCCATTGAAGCCGCGATGACGATCGAGATGATGCGCCATGGATGGTTTGCGCCGAATCTCAACCTGGAAAACCCCGACGAGCGCTGCGGCGAACATGACTTCATAACGGGCGCAGGGCGTTCGCTTGACTTGGAGTTTGCAATGTCCAACAACTTCGCTTTCGGCGGCGTGAACACGTCGCTCGTCTTCCGCAGGGCATGAGGGGAACGCATAGCATAGCCGCCTGGTCGGTGATGGAGCCTGGCGAATTGCCGGACGTTTCGTTCGCCCCTCCGATAGTGCGTCGCCGCCTTTCGCCGCTGCAGAAGCTTTTCTTCGCCCTTGCCCGTTCCGTCGAGATTGCCGCTCCGGCGGCGACGGTTTTCGCCTCCCGCGACGGAGAGGACTCGCTGACTCGCCGCATAGTGGACGACTTCCATGCCGACGGGTCGGTCTCCCCCCAGAGGTTCAGTTCTTCGGTGTACAATGCGGCGCCAGGGCTCTGGAGCGTGCTGACTCGGAACCGCGCGCCGTACACTGCGATTGCCGCGGGTGAGGACACGATAGAGTGTGGGCTGCTGGAGCTTTTCATGCACGGCGCAAAGAGCCCCGCGACGCTTGTCTATGCCGAAGAGACTGGCGGTGGGTACGGGTTTGCAATGGCGCTTGGCGCCGCAGCCGGTGCGCGGCTTGTCGAAGTGTCCGCCGGCGATGCGTCTCGGCCGGCCGTCGCGTTTTCGGACGCGAAGGCCTTTTTGTCCGGGGAGTCTCGCGAATTGGCCGGGCGTTGGCTGACGTTGCGGAGTGCATGATGGCCGGCGTGTGTGGAAAGCTTTATGCCGTCTGGCGCGGTTTGGCGTCGCTGACGCTCTTTGCGGCTTTCGGAGCTGGAAGTCTGCTGCTTACGCTGATTGTGCTGCTGCTGAGAAAGCTGCCGCTCTGCCATCCTGTCATGCGCGCATTCTGGAAACTGACCGTTTTCCTTTTCAAGTTCACGGGTCTTATTAGCGTAGACTGTCCGCGCAATGCCGCAGAGGTTCGCGGAAGCATCATTGTAGCAAACCATCCCTCTCTTATAGACGTTGTTTTGCTGACCGTGCTGGTGCCGCGCACGCTCTTTGTTGCAAAACATGCCTTGCTGCGCAATCCGTTTGTGTCCGCCATCGTCCGCCACACGTCCTTGCCGGACGATGAACGGCTGCCTGCCGCTGCGGCTCCATATCTCGCAGCAGGGTGGAACGTGCTGATATTCCCCGAAGGAACTCGTTCTTCGAGTCCGGATTTGCTTCGCAAGTTCCATCGCGGGGCAGCGCAACTTGCGCTACGCGCCAATGCGCCTGTCGTTTGCACGGGCATCGTCCTTTCTCGGGCGATATTGGGCAAGAAACAGAAGCCGTGGGACATGGGGTGTGAACGGGTGCGATATTCCTTTAGGTTCGAAAGGCTGTCCGCCCCGATGAACGATGACGGACGGGGGTTCCGGCCCCGTGCTGTAGAGCTGACGGACGAGATGCGTCGCAAGATACTCGCTCTTATGGGCGTGGAGGACTGTTTGCAAGTGCAAGCCTAATGGCTGGGAAAGATTTGCATCGCAGGGGTGAAGCGGAGCGACGCATTGCCCTATCTGCGACAAATTATGGTATAATGTCTCACAGACAACATTTTGGAGCAAGACATGACTATTCGCGGATTGCTTGAAAAGAACGTCGCGGAGCGGCCGGGCCGCAACGCGCTCGTATGGAGTGAAAACAAG
>OCTX012101249.1_pt1 | contig 11337 bp, 9 predicted proteins | sample 1539691 | NCBI WGS metagenome assembly OCTX01 (sample SAMN02144231, study PRJEB22623) | gut metagenome | biome: sheep rumen | host: Ovis aries | place: New Zealand | reverse complement strand
TTCTGATTTGATCTACTACTCTGTAGAAATCAGCACCTGTTCTATCCATTTTGTTTACAAACACCATACGAGGAACTTCGTATCTGTTTGCTTGACGCCATACTGTTTCTGATTGAGATTGAACACCGCCTACTGCACAGAATACAGCAACAACGCCATCCAATACACGAAGCGATCTTTCAACTTCAATTGTAAAGTCAACGTGGCCCGGGGTGTCGATAATGTTAATTTGGTGTCCTTTCCATTCTGCAGTTACAGCTGCTGATTGGATTGTAATACCTCTTTCTCTTTCTTGTTCCATAAAGTCGGTAACTGCTGCACCATCATGAACTTCACCAAGTTTGTGAGTTTTACCGGTATAGAACAAAATACGTTCAGTTGTAGTGGTTTTACCGGCATCAATGTGAGCGGCAATACCAATGTTTCTGATTTTTTCCAATGGAGTTTTTCTAGCCATTTTGTCTTTTCCTTTTTATATTGTGTACTTTCGCTATTTAATAATTTTCTAGCCTTCAATTTTAATTATCACACAAACAAACTTTTTTGCAAATATACTCAAACTTTTTCATGTTATAATAACAACTATGAAAACATTAGATAAAAATATAAAAATATCAGAAATAGTAAAAGAAACAGGATTAAAACACATTGCAATCATTATGGATGGCAACAGAAGATGGGCAAAAGAAAAGGGACTGCCATCAGCAATGGGGCATAAAAAAGGTGTTGAAGCTTTAAAAGCAACCCTGCGTGCCTGCAATGATTTTGGAATAAAATATTTGACTGTATATGCATTTTCAACAGAAAATTGGAAACGAAAAAAAGAAGAAGTTGATTTTTTGATGGAACTTTTGGCACTTACTTTAACAAATGAATTAGCTGAAATGCACTCGGAAGGAGTTAAAATATCTTTTATCGGTGATATTTCAAAACTAAGTTCAAAACTTCAAAAAATTCTTTCAAATTCAGTAGAAACAACAAAAAATAACACCGGCGTAAATTTGCAAATAGCCTTCAATTACGGTTCCAGAGATGAGATTGTCCATGCCGTAAAAGCTATTGCAGCTCAAAACCTAAAACCTGAAGAGATATCAGAGGATACAATTTCTCAAAATCTTTATACAAAAGATGTTCCCGATCCCGATTTGCTAATTAGAACCGGCGGAGAAATGAGAATCTCAAATTATCTTTTATGGCAGATTGCTTATTCTGAAATTCTGGTAGTAAAAGAATTTTGGCCGGAATTTAGCAAAGAATCTTTATCGAAAGCTATTATTGAATTTCAAAGCAGACAAAGAAGATTTGGAAAGTAAAAATTAATGGAAAAAATCGTATTTGCAACAGGTAATCCGCATAAATTACAAGAATTAAAAGCTATCGCAGGAAATTGCGGAATTGATTTTGTACTTCCGCCAAGCGGTTTTGACCCCGTAGAAAATGGCAAAACTTTTGAAGAAAATTCGCTTATAAAAGCAAAAGAAGCAGCGCGATTAAGCAATTTGCCCTCATTAGCTGATGATTCAGGATTATGCGTTGATGCATTGGGCGGAGAACCTGGTATTTATTCCGCAAGATATGCCGAAACTCCGCAAAAAAGAATTGATAAACTGCTTAATAATTTAAAAGGGGAGAATAACAGGAAAGCAAAATTTGTATGCGCAATGAATTTGGTTTCACCTGAAGGGGATGTGATTTTTCAAACAATTGGCGAATGCCACGGTTATATTGCAAAAACTCAAGCCGGTACAAACGGTTTTGGTTATGATCCTATATTTATTCCAAATGGGTATAATTGCACAATAGCCGAACTTTCCGAAGATGAAAAAAACCAAATTTCCCACAGAGGAAAAGCTTTGAGAAAAGTTCTTGAATTTTTGAAAAATGTTCAGTAAAAAAACGACAGGGGGGTCACCCTGTCGACAAAAAGATTCGATTTTTGATTTTTTGACATTTCTGCCAAAGATTGATTACTTGCCGTATAATACTGCTTTTGCTGCATCAGATGCAGGAAGTATTGTTTGGTCATAAAATTCTACAGGATAAATATCCGTTGGTGATGTAACTGTACATTGAGCATTTTCTGTTGTTGTTGCGTCACATACAACCAGTTTGTTTGGACCTTTTGCACCGTTTACATCTATGACGCCGAAGCAAGGAGCATCTTTTGTACATTCTTTATCAGTACCTTTGAATGTAAACATGCTTCCGTCATTGAAGAAAAGATATGTATCTGTAGTAACTGTTTGTTTACCATCAGTACAAGTATCATCGCCTTCTTTACATGTTGCATCAGCTTTAATTCCGCTTGGCAATGAGTAGTCTGTAGGTTTTGTACTTGATACAACATTCATTCTGCTATTGAGCAAACTTGCTATCGTTGCTTTACCTGATGTAGAGTTAGCCGCAACAGAACCTGCTGTTCCTGCGTCAGTATCAGCAAAACTTACATCTTCTAGCGCTACATTTAATGTTACGCCTTGAGAAATTGCTGACAGTGCTTTTTTGTAAGCTGCTTTGTACTGTGCTCCGTTTGTTTGATTAATTAATGTCGGCATAGTCATTGCAGCAACAACCCCGATAATACCTAAAGTAATCAATACTTCTGCCAAAGTGAATGCATTTTTTGTCATAATCTTCCTTTCTTTTTAATTAAATAACTCTTCAGAATTAATAATTTAGAATTATATCCACATTTATATTATACGATATGTATATCAATTTGTCAATATATTTGATATAGATATCATTATAAAACTTTAAACTTATTTATATATTTTAAGTGAGGTAAATGTTTTGGACAAAATTTTATTAGGCAAAAAAATCAGACAAAGAAGAAAAGAGAAAGGATACTCTCAAGAAGAACTGTCTGAAAAAATTGATATTTCACCTCGGCATATGTGCACTATTGAAAACGGAAATTCTGTTCCGTCTATTGAGACATTTTTAAAAATTGCAAGAGTTTTAGAAATTGATGTAAACAAATTTTTTAATGTTAATTCGTACAAAAACAAAAACAACGCAAGAAATATTGAAATAAGAAATGAAATAATAGATTTGATTTATGCATCTACAATCTCACAACTTAGTTTAATTAAAGATTTAATCATTGCCGTTCAAAAACAAGATAATTAGATATATTTTGTTGACATTAAACTACCCGTATAATAGAATTTTCTTTGTAAACGATTAGGGAGAGTATATGAAGAAAAATATTATAATTATCATTGCAATTGTTATATCAGCAATATTATTGAGATACGGATTTTCTATCGTAAGCGGCATGATTCAGGCAAACGCCAGAAAAAATCAGCCCGCACCATCTGTAGCATTATACGAAGTCGGAGAAGAAAATATTATAAGAAGTTTTGAAGCTCCGGGCAGGGTAGTATCTCAATACAGAGTTGATGTTTTGGCACGTATATCAGGATATTTGCAAAAAAGTTTATTTAAAGAAGGCGATACAGTAAAAGAAGGTCAAATCTTATTTCAAATTGAGCCTACCGAATATTCAAATGCATCAAGCGTTGCAGCTGCAAATGTAAAAAATTTGAGAGCACAACTTGATTATGCAGAAAAGCAACTTGTAAGAGCAAGTGAACTTGTTAAAAAAGACTATATTGCAAAATCTCAATACGATCAGATTTTGTCTCAAAGAGATGCCCTTCAAGCACAACTTTCATCGGCTCAGGCACAATATCAGGATGCAAACAGAAATCTTGGATATACTAACGTAAAATCACCTGTTAACGGTAAAGTCGGTATTATAAATGTTACTGTGGGAAACTACGTTACACCTTCAACAGGAGCTTTGACAACAATTAACAGTACAGACCCAATATATGTAACTTTTCCGCTTGATTCAAAAGATTTTCAAGCAATTGCAGCTTCAGACAAAAATGATAATAATTCAAGAAAAGTTGAACTTTTTTTAGCAGGCGGAAAAAAATATCAGTTTGACGGAATTCAGGATTTTCAAGATAACAAGGTTGATGTTTCAACCGGTACAGTTACTTTGAGAGCAACATTTAAAAATCCGAACAACGAATTAATTCATGGAGATTTTGTCACCGTAAAACTTTATGCAAATCAACCGACAAATGTTCCTGTAGTTCCTGTAACAGCTGTTATGGAAAATCAAGCCGGAAGATTTGTATACAAAATTGACGAAAATAATTTACCTCAATTAACATACATCAAAACAAGCGGGCAAAATGGCGATAATTGGTTAATAACAGACGGATTACAAAAAGGTGATAAAGTTGTCATTGACGGTTTGCAAAAAGTAATGCCGGGAAAACCTGTCACTATAGTTTCGCAAGAAGAAATGAAGAAAATCAAAACAGAAACAGTTACTAAAAATAAAAATAATAAAGAATAATTTACCTCTAATAATAGGAAATTTTTATGGATAATAAAACAAAATCAGGGAATTTATTTATAAACAGGCCGAAATTAGCAATTGTTATATCGCTTGCAATAATGCTTGCCGGTGTTTTGATGATGACACAACTTCCACTGGAAGAATATCCATCAATTACCCCGCCTCAGGTTGTTGTATCCGCAACGTATGCCGGTGCAAGTTCGGATGTAATTGCAGATACCATAGCTGCTCCTGTTGAAGCACAATTGAACGGGGTTGAAGATATGATTTATATGTCATCAACTTCTCAAAACGGTTCATACCAATTAACATTATTTTTTAATGTAGGTACAAATCCTGATATGGCTGTTGTAAACGTTCAAAATCAACTTCAACTGGTTACTCCACGTTTACCTGAAGAAGTTAAAAGATACGGCTTGACGGTTAGAAAATCAACCGGCGGTCCCGGTATTATGATGATTGCCGTAAATTCTCCGACACATACTTATGACTCGTTGTTTATCGCAAACTATGCTTCTATATATATTAAAGATGAGCTTGCTCGTGTAAAAGGGGTAAGTAAAGTACAGGTATTCGGTTCTTCGGATTATGCTATGAGAATTTGGCTTGATGCTGATAAAATGGCAAATTTAGGCGTCTCGGTTGCAGAAGTCAATGCTGCAATACAAGCCCAAAACACTCAAGTTCCGACAGGTGATTTGGGGGATGAACCGATGGATATTCCTCAAATGCTAAAACTTACAATGAGAACAAAAGGACGTTTAAAAGAAGCTAAACAATTCGAAGAAATAATTATCAGATCAAAACCTGACGGTTCTCAAATAAAAATTAAAGATATAGCAAAAACAGAATTAGGTGCTGAAAGTTACGCTTTTTTCTCAAGAATAGGCGGAAAAGATTCTGCAGTAATTTCAGTTACACAATTGCCTGAAGCTAATGCTATTGATCTTTCTAACAGACTTAGAGCCAAAATGAAGGAATTGAGCAAAACATTCCCGCAAGGTATAGAATACAATATTGAAAACGACCAAACGGACTTCGTTAGAGAATCAATTAACGAGGTAATAGGTGCAATAGGTTTGGCTGTATTACTTGTAGGACTTGTCACATATCTTTTCCTCGGCAGCAGAAGAGCGGCACTTATACCATTTGCGGCAATACCGGTTTCACTAATCGGCGTATTTGTATTTATGAATCTTTTGGGATTTTCAATAAACCTTTTGATATTATTCGCCTTAGTATTGGCTGTAGGTTTGGTTGTTGACGATGCAATCGTTGTTTTAGAAAACACTCAAAGACATATTCAAGACGGAAAAAGCCCTAAAGAATCTGCTGAAATCACGATGAAGGAAGTTTTTGGTGCAGTACTTGCGACATCATTGGTATTGATGGCAGTATTTGTGCCTGTATCATTTATGACAGGCATCACAGGTCAAATGTTCAGACAGTTTGCACTGTGTATTGCATCTGCTATAGGCTTGTCAACTGTTGTTGCCTTAACCCTTTCTCCTGCACTATGCGCAATGATTTTGAAAAGCGGACAGGAAAAAGCTGATTTTGAGTTTATTCAGAAATTTGACGATTGGTTTAACAGAATAAGAGATAAATATGTTGAAAGTGTAAAGAAATTTATATCTGCACCAAAACTTGTATTAAGTATATATGCAGGTTTGGTATTACTGATATTCATAACTTTTGCAATGCTTCCGACAGGATTTTTACCTCAAGAAGACAGGGGGGCTGTCTTTATTCAAATTCAACTTCCTGACGGTTCAACAGCATCTCGTTCAAATATGGTTGCAAACGAAATCGAAGACAGAGTTTTGAAAATAGACGGCGTTAGAACAACTATCAATCTTGTTGGATTTTCAGGTGAAAATACAGCATTTGTAATTGCAAGATTGGATGAATGGTCAAAACGTAAAAATAAAAATGTATCATTTGATACAATACTACAAAAAATTAAAACAGAATTTCAAAATTACCCGTCGGCTACTGTCGCTGTATTCTCACCACCTGCAATTTCCGGTTTAGGGATGTTTGGCGGTTTTGAATATCAATTATTAGACAAAGGTGACAGAACACCTCAAGAATTGTACGACGAAGCTATCAAATTAATTGCAGCAGCCAACAAAAGTCCATATTTCCAAATGGTTTATACATCTTATACAGCAAATTTGCCTCAATTAATGATTAATGTTGATGAAGCAAAAGCTCTTGCACAAAATGTCGATATTAATGAAATATATAGTGCTATGGCAGGATATTTCGGAAGAGCATACGTAAATGACTTTAACAAATATGGTCGTGTATATCGTGTGTTTTTACAGGCTGCAGCACCATTCAGAGAAACCGTAGAAGATTTGGATAAAATATATGTTAAAAACCGAAACGGTGTGATGGTTCCACTATCAGCAGTTGTAAAAACAAACAATATGGTAGGACCTTACAGTTTGACAAGATTTAACTTGTATCCTGCAATTACAATCAACGGTCAAGCCCGTCCGGGCGTAAGTTCCGGTCAGGCAATGGCTGAAATGGAAAGAATTTCCGATGAAGTTCTGCCAAAAGACATGGGATACAACTGGTCAGGCAGCTCTTTACAAGAAAAACAGTCTAGCGGACAAATTGGTCCTATTTTGGCAATGTCACTTGTATTTATATACCTATTCTTAGTAGGTTTATATGAAAGCTGGATGCTTCCGCTTGCAGTACTTTTGATATCACCTATTGCATTAGTTGGAGCATTATTATTCCAATATGTAGCAGGTTATTCACTTGATTTGTATTCTCAAATCGGACTTGTTATGTTGATTGGTTTATCAACTAAGCAGGCTATTTTGATAATAGAGTTTGCAAAAGATGCCCATGAAGGAGGCATGCCTGTGAAAGATGCGGCATTGGAAGCTGCAAGATTGAGATTTAGAGCTGTAATGATGACCAACATTGCATTTATATTAGGACTTTTACCTTTAGTATTTGCAAAAGGTGCCGGTGCTGCCAGCAGGAATTCAGTGGGTATGACTGTATTTGGAGGTATGATTGCAGTCGCATTTATAGGAACATTCTTTGTTCCTTCATTCTATGTATTGGTTGAAGATCTCAAAGCTTATACCGCTAAAAAAGCAAAAGAATGGAAAAAACATGACTAAAAAACTAATAATTTTATCTTTAATATTAAATTTGACAATATTATCAGGCATAGCAGCCGATGAAATTGGTAATGTTGTCAACAATGTTGAATATCCGGAGTCAAATGAAGTTTTGCCGCACACTTCTGACAAAGCAATTATAATAGAAGGTTCTGTTGAAAAAAATATTGATATGACACTAGACAGATGTATTGAATTGGCTTTAGGAAACAATCCTCAAATCAATGCAGCATTTCATGATATTTTAGCTTCCGACAGCCGAATAAAACAGGTTTGGTCAAATTATTTCCCTCAACTTAATTGGCAAACAGGATATACCAGAATGCGTCAATTACAGTTGTCGGATGCATTAGGTGAAAATCTTACATTTAATTATTATTTGCTTGGCCAAGTTACATTACAACAAATGTTATATGATTTTGGCGTAACGCAAAACCAAGCAACAATAAAACGATTGGATTATGAAGCATATAAAACAACACTTGGTGCAACCATAAATGACATAATTTACCAAACAAAAGACGCTTATTATAATCTTTTGTATGCTTTTGAAAATAAAAAAGTTGCAGAAGATACTGTAAATAAATTTGAATTGTTTTATAATCAAGCAAAAGCTTTTTATGAAATAGGTATGAATCCCAAAGTTGACGTTACTATTGCCGAAGTAAACTTAAGTAATGCAAAATTACAATTGATACAGGCAGATCATGCCGTCAATCTTGCTGTTGCAAGATTAAACAATATAATGGGAGTTCCTTTTATTGATAAATACAATGTTGTTGAACGCCTAAAATATCAACCAGTTGATATTACATTCCAAAAATCTATCGAAATAGCAAGAGACGCAAGACCTGAATTAAAACTCGCAGAACTGAAAGTTGAAAGCGCAAAACAAACCGTAAAACTTGTTAAAAAGTCTTTCTACCCGACTTTGTCTATTGAAGGACAATTGCAAATAGGCGGCAGTCATTGGACATCAAATCACGGTTACAACCTTGGGGGATATTTAAATTTCCCGACTATTAACGGAATGCTTATTCGCAATGAAGTAAAAGAAGCTAAATATTTATATGATAAAGAGCTTGCAAATGCAAAAAATACCCAAAATACAATATATTTAGAAATTCAAAATGCCTATTTAACATTGGAAGAAAAGAAAAATCAACTTCCTGTCGCTATGTTAAATGTTAAACAATCAAAAGAAAATTATGAACTTTCATACGGAAGATACAGAGTCGGCGAAGCAAGCCCTACAGAACTTAAAGATGCACAAATAAATTATCAACAAGCTCAACTAAATTATTATAGTGCATTGTATCAATATAATTCCGCTAAAGCGCTGCTTGAAAAAGCCATTGGCAAAAATCTCGCAGCAAACACTAAAGATGTAATAGAACTTGGAGAATAAATATGAATGATATTTATTTTAATACAGGTGATAATTCTAAATTAATATACACAATAGGACTCTTATGGGGAAAAATTAATTTAAAACTTGATGAAAAATTATCACCATGCGGTTTAAATACAGCTAAATTCAATATTTTGATGATAATAAAACACGTTGGCGGGCATAAAGGTATTCAACAAAACGAAATAAGCAAAAGACTTCTTGTTACTGCATCAAATATCACTAAACTATTGAATAAAATGGAACAAGACGGACTTATAACAAGAAACATAAAAAAAGATGACAAAAGAGCAAAACTTATAAAAATATCAAATAAAGGCTCAAGTCTGCTTGATGATGTATGGAAAGTTTATACAGAACAAACAGAACAACTACTATCTGCTGTTCCTTCCGGCAAAATAACCGAAATACAAAACCTTCTTGCAAACTGGATGCTTAATATAAAATAAGCATATTATACAATTTTGGCATAATTACTTGAATGGTTAACTAATGTAAAAGAATGTTAATTCTTCAGCAAAAACTATTGAATAAAAAATAGTTGAATGGTAAACTATTTATATAGAGGTGTTGGATGGATAATAATTTTAAAAATTCGGCTTTTTTCTTAATCAGCTATCTTGTCGGCGTCTTTTATGCATTAGCTTTAATATTTTTGGCAATATTTTATCTTTTTTGTATTCCGGCAGGCCCTGCATGCGGCGGGCCGTTTGCCGCCATTCTTTTTGTATGGATAATATTGGGTTCTCTAATAATACCGATAATTGTGCTTATTCAACTTATTACGCTTATTGTTTGGCTTTTAAAGCCAATATTTATTGAATCTAACAAAGTAATCGAAACCAATAAAGCAATTAAATCTGACAAATATACGTTATACAAAAACATATTTGTTTGGACTATGTTTGCTATTTCTATAATTTATCCGATTTTGCATTATGGTTTGTTGTTTGGATTTTCCAAAATAACTTCTTAAAAAACAAGTTTTTGTAATTTTAGATAAAATGTAAAGATTAGCTTAATATTACTTGTTTTTGCTTGTTTGTGATACAATAAAGAGGTTAGGACTTGGAGGATATGGAATGACCCAACAAAATATGTTTGCTGACGGAAAAATTGTTCCTGTAAATATTAGAGAAGAAATGAAACGTTCATATATAGATTATGCAATGAGTGTAATCGTAGGACGTGCATTGCCGGATGTTCGTGACGGATTAAAACCGGTTCACAGACGTATACTATTTGCAATGAATGAACTTGGAATGACCCCTGATAAACCGTTTAAAAAATGTGCACGTATTGTTGGTGAAGTTCTTGGTAAATATCACCCGCACGGCGACAGTTCTGTGTATGAAGCATTAGTTCGCTTGGCTCAAGATTTTAATACAAGATATTTAGTTGTTGACGGACACGGAAACTTTGGTTCTGTTGACGGTGACGGAGCGGCTGCAATGCGTTATACAGAAGCTCGTATGCATAAAATCACTCAATCAATGCTCGCTGATATTGATTGCGAAACAGTTGAATTTGAACCAAACTTTGACGGCTCTTTGCAAGAACCATCTGTTCTTCCTGTAAGACTTCCGATGTTACTATTAAATGGCTGTGCAGGTATCGCAGTTGGTATGGCAACAAATGTTCCGCCTCACAATTTGTCAGAAGTCGTAGATGGAACAATAGCTTTAATAGATAACCCGCAAATTACCGTTGCAGAACTTATGGAACATATTAAAGGGCCTGATTTCCCTACAGCTGCAACAATTATCGGCTTAAACGATATTAAACAAGCCTATGAAACAGGCCGTGGTTCTATAAAAATGCAGGCTGTTGCTAATTTTGAAGAAATTGCAGGCGGCGGCGGTCGTCAAGCTCGTACTGCAATCGTTGTAACAGAAATTCCTTATCAAGTTAACAAATCTGTGCTAATTGAAAAAATTGCAGAACTCGTTAAAGATCAAAGAATTAACGGAATATCAGATATCAGAGATGAATCCGACCGTGAAGGTATGAGAATTGTTATAGAACTCAAGAGAGATGCAAAACCTGATGTTGTTAAAAATAATTTGTTTAAATATACACAACTTTCAACAACTTTTGGTGTAAATATGCTTGCTCTTTGCGGCAAACAACCAAGATTGATGAACTTGTATGAAGTTTTGTCAGAATTTGTTGAACACAGAGTTGAAATTGTTACAAGAAGAACAATATTCTTCCTCAAAAAAGCCAAAATCAGAGCTCACATTTTGGCAGGTTTGATTATCGCTTTGGGTTCAATTGATGAAGTTATTGAGATTATCAAAAAATCTAAAACAACTGATGATGCCAGAGTTGCTTTAATGAGCAGGTTTGGACTTGATGCGGATCAATCAAATGCAATATTAGAAATGCAATTG
>OCTX011970134.1_pt1 | contig 11339 bp, 14 predicted proteins | sample 1539691 | NCBI WGS metagenome assembly OCTX01 (sample SAMN02144231, study PRJEB22623) | gut metagenome | biome: sheep rumen | host: Ovis aries | place: New Zealand | reverse complement strand
AATTTCAGCAGTAGTAATAGCATTATTTGTGATAGTGGTTATCCCATCTTCTCCAAAATGAAGAACATCTGTAGTTAATTCCCTGATATATGCCTCATCTGCATCTAAGAATTTCGTAGCAATAAAATTTGAACTGATATAATCAGACCACAATTCTTCGAACTGAGCAGAAGTACCAGTAATCTAATCAACATTAATAGTAACGGAACTTATTGACTACGCTACTAAATTGTCAATACTGCCACTCACAGCATTAATTGCATTGCCGGAAACATTTGCACTCTGGTTACCCATATAGGATGCGAACGTGGAATTGTTCAATAGTTTTAGGACTAATGCAGAATCAACACTAATTGAGCCGTCCCCAGCACTCTTGCTCAATGTCGAACTGATTTGGTTTTTAGCAGATGTATTCGCCTGAGCCATTAAGTCCGTATAATCATTGCGCTTTGAGCGATACTGAGTCATGGTTGTGAACCCAAGTTGAATTGTCGGATCTATCATCAGCGGATTAAGTGTTATAGATGAAACACGAAGCTTGACCTGGTAATCATCCCTCATAGCCACACGGATAAAATTACCAACGTGCATATCTCCATGCCATTCCTAGAACTCAGGCATCAATAAAAGATTGTCTTGTGTAGTCGTCCAAGTATACTGTGGATGAGATTCTACATAAAGCTCTTCCATAGCATCAAGATATAACTAATTCTCTGTATCTACAATTTGGTCATCTGTGGACTATGATGTAATCAGGATGTTTTCATTAACATAGTCAGTATGAAGGTGATATTTATCTAACAGCCATAATTCCTTAGCGGTGAAGCCGAAAGTTTGGTTTTCGATATTTGCTTCTTCTTTAAGCTGATTTTGGTGATTAATCGCCGCCGTAACAGCTTCAAGAGCAGCATCATATTCTGCCTGTCGCTGTGTTAATGCACGCTCACAAGACTCAAGAGCGTTTGTATACTTTTCATATTTAGCATATGTCTCAACATCATAAACAGTACCGTCAGACTCGTTATATCCAGTACTTTCAAGTGCAGAGATATTATTCTTTAGGACTTTTACTTGATTTTCTAATTCTGCGACACCGTAAGAATCACCGTATTTATCAAAGTCATACTAGTAATTATCCAAATATTCCTTCTAATTCTTTACATTCGTGCGTTTCAGCTTTTCGGCATCAGACATCTCAGGGTCAACATAAAATCCATCAATAACTCGAAGGTTAAACAACGCAATGTCAATATTGCCTAGCCTGTAATCAGAATGCTCACTATCAAATCCATACTCGTAGTCATCAGACTCCTCGTGCTGAATAAACACCACATAATCCAATGCATCTAGCGGGGAAGAGAGCACTGTTTCGGTTAATATCTTATACCGCTTCCAGTCATCAGATGCTTCTAGTGCTTCCCAGTCAATTTCGTGAGTAACAGTATCTTCAAATTGCGACTCATACCCACGCTTTTCCGCTTCCATATTCGCCTTCTCAGCAAGCAGTTCATCCTCTGTCATGGTGGAATACTGCCCGCCATCGGCGTTGTCAATCGGGACACGGTCGTATATCTCTGTAGCGATAGTGTTAGCGTTTCTGTAATCCTTCGAAGCTTGGATGTATTCGAGTCTCTTCTGCTCACGAGTTTCTGCCCAAGTATTGTATTTGTCAATAAACTCAGGGCTGAAATGCTCCTCGGTTAAGAAATATGATATGTCGGTTATCCAGTCTTCTCCGAGGTTTGCTTCGGTGAAATCCAATTCTTCTGCACCTTGTACATGAAAAACCGTATAAAGGTCACGGTCGGAAGAACGAGTTACCTCATTTTGTATATTGTGAAAACTCAGGAAGATATTAGTATCATACCCGATGTTGTTAATGTTATAACAGTTGACCAGATAATTCTCTGTATCAAACACGAAGATACAACGATAGTATGCAGAGACATCCTGCGTTAGGAAAGAGTAAATATCCTAGCTGTCCTTGTCGAAGTACCCGACTTTATTAGCCAGCGGGATTTTATCATCTTCAATGTCTGAGTCCGGGAGAACAGTGGGATCAACATACCCGACTTTCCAGCCGTGTTCATGAAGGATGAGATACATCAGAGATAATTCATTTTGTCTCTAAATTTCACGCTAGATGACATCAGCAAGAGAGTAGGTTATAGATTCGTCTTCTGTATCCGTCTAATCAACTACTAACGTCATATATTTAATTAATATTGGATAGTCCAACCCTATCTTTTTCGGCTCTTCTGGAGTATCTTCTGTTATCTTCCCCACGAGCGCCTCTAGATTTTCAGCTGCATTTTCATTGCCAGCGTTTCTGTATTCAGCCGCTGCATCTGTTAAAGCATCGTCAATGCCATCAGTACTATACTGTAGCCGTGGAGATGAGAGGATTAATGTGTTATCCAAAATCATACTCTGAAGAGTAGATAACTCTTGGTCAGTATCTTCAAATTCCGCAAGGAATTCTTCATATGGTCGTACATTGCGATAGAATAAAATATTGTCACGGAACATCGTGAAATCATCTATCTCATATGTATTGTCAATCGCAAGCATTTCCTTGGAATCCTCAGTCGCCATGTTAATGCGGAAATTCACAAGGTCGTACTGCTGAAGCTCGATTTCAAGCGACTCGGCTCGAACCGACTTAGTTTCAAGGTTGCCATTGTTATCTAACTCCGGCTCCTCATTTATCTTAAACCACCCATGATATGGCAAAAATAGTTCATAATGGCGGGATATAAGGTCATAAAACGCACTGACCTCAGCCCCGTTTTCGGTATTAATGATGCGGTCAACCACGAAGGTCAACTCGCTAGTATTATTCAGGTTTTTAGTAAGAGAGCAAGTTTCTTCGTCAATCCCATTTAATACACCAAGGATACGCTGTCCAGGACGTGCTAAATATATCTTATTACTATCAATCCTGTCTCCTTGCCCATCGTCATAATAGGTATACGCTTGATGAAATGATCTATCTCTATAATGCTACCCATCCCAAGTATAGATTATCTGGGTCGGTATATCCCGATACTAGATATCTGTACTGCGTGGTAGCCTAGTATCTATACTGGCCTTAGCAGTAGGATAAAACCACTCGCCAAGCTTATATGCATCAACTACACTTTTCATCAGTAAGCACCAACCTTCCTTGGCTCACGATATTCAAAAGTCAAATTGCAATCGCCTGTGACTGTAAATGAATTCTCGCCGTTATAAAGTCTGGGCCAATAGATGTAATCCATATCAGTAATACCAAGATCCTCAAATGATACTATCCCAGATTGATTACTGATTTTGGAATGAGCACAATCAATAACAGTAGTATCCCTTTGTAACAAATTCAACTTCATTTCATAACCATCGACGTTATTGCGCAGGGTTATTTCGGAGCGTGTCCCCCCAACAAGTGGAGTCTGTATCTTGATTACTGGATATATTTCACGGTATTTTTCTGAGTTTTTCACATTAAACGTGATAGTATCTCCATCTGATACATCGAATGTCTTGGTTATCATATCTGTCCATGCGAATGGAGAATCGGTGGTGAACGTAGCAGTTAATCCAATAATATCTCCGCAAAATGTCTCCGCTTCGACATTAGAGAACAATCCAAAGTAATTATACTTCTAGTTCAAGAAAAGACTTTTATTCACCAGTTTCATATAAGAATTCTAGTAAGTATTTCCAGAACTGTATGTAGCTAACCAATCATTGGTCTTTATTTCTTGATATTCTGTCCCCGCTACTGATAGTGATGTGATTGCCTTTATGAAATCCGAATCACTGAATGAAATAGACAAATAATTATCATACTGATTAACAGAAATAGGTTCTGGTGGCCCTTCTTTATCATCGCCTGGGATAACACCGATACCGACCAAATCTCCATTCTCTATTCTATAAGATGTTTGCATATATCCTTCAGCCGTAATTTCAACATCAATACTTGATGTATCCTAATTATCTATTAATATCATATTGTCCCCCGAACCATCCCTTTCGAAATCATAATCATACATGTGGAACAGGATGGGATAGTCCGGCGAAGTCAGCCAGGTATTAATGGCATCAACCTCATCTTCTGTAAAAATCATATTCGATTGATGACTATTGTTACAAGGGCCTTTAATGAATGAAATAGTAAATTCAAGTACATCGCTCCACTAAGTCCCCATGTGGTTGACACGGTTTCTGTAGCGGTTTAGTGTCCCTTTTAATAATTCTCGATTCATAGCAAGCGGGACATCGTCAACTTGAAACCCGCCAATCATGAGACCATAATCAGTAGATGCCTCATTATCATAAGTAAAATATTTCCCATACATCTTTGTGTCGTACCTCCTTTCCACAAAAAATAGAAGAGTGGGCTGTGACACCCACCCTTCCTAATTAACGGAATCCTCCTTGCTTCTTGGATTCACGAACAAAATCTTTAGTTACAAACTTAACAACGTTCTGCTAGAAGTTGCGGTCGCTCGTAAGAGCCTTTCCAAACTCTTCAAGTCTATCCATAACATCAGCATTAACATCGCCTTGAATTGTGAACAACGAGTCGAAATGCATCTCAACCTTCTGATCAACCTGGTTAGTAACGTTCGCATTGCTCGGCATATCACCCATCTTGCCCAAGAATGGATTCGACAGGAATTTATCCGGGCTGATTGCCCCCCACTTAAACAGATTGTCTGCAAGGTTTGCTGGAACTACAGAATCGTTCGCTTTCAGTGGTGTAAGAATAGCACCGTCTGATTTACGAACAATCATCTCAGCTCCGAGATTTTCCCAATCCTCATTTGTCCACGCATCTAAATCTTTTCCAACACGCTTTGTGCCAGATGCAAAACCCTTAGCTTTCAGTTTCTTTAGAATCTTTGTTTTTTCTTCTCCTGTCACCGTACTAGATACTTTTATTCCAAGAGCTTTTGCCAATGCAGTATAAACTTTATTATTACCAGTTCTACCATAATTAGTTACAAGATATTCCCACAATGCTGCATGATTATCTTTCTCAGCCTTTGTGATTTTCTTAGCATGTTTTTCACCTAATGCGATAGCAGCTAGAACATCAGTATTAAGGTTACCCTTCTTGGCTACATTAGCAACTGCATCTCGTACATTAGAAGTAGATGTTGAAGATTTAACATTTACACTTGATACTACGGCAGTTTTGGCTTCGCTACTAGAGGATTGAGTTGCTGTGGGCTTATCTTCATACTAATCAATAATGTCACTATATTCTGCTTCTTCCTCTGCCTTATAATCATTCAGCTGTGCTTGCATATTTGCCCTATTTGCTTTAAGCTAAGAAATTAAGTCTTTTGTCTAATTTTCGCTTGCAATATACTTATCTCGCTTCGCACGAAGAGAATCAATTTTGCTCTATGCTTTTGCTACAGCCTTTTCACGTTTCTTGGGATCAGATATCTTATTGGCTTCTTTTAATTTCTATTTCCATTTATTGATATCTTCATTATACTTAGCATGTTTATCCTATAAATCTTTAAGATGCTTTTCTGCGTCCGCTATCTGTTTATCTGTGGATGCGATACCATTTGAAAGCGTCTACTTATCTTCTTTAATTGTTTGTTTCCTTTCAGCTTCAGCTTTTGCATCTTCCATTATCTAATCATCATCACGAACGACGTTTTCTGTCCCTTTTGCAGATTCTCCAGTAGTACCACTAGTAGAATCAACATCAAGATAAGCCTTTTCAATCTCTTTTAACTGCTCACCAACATCCTCATTGTCCGAATTTTTATTAGTCTCTACAGAAGGATTTATCTGTTTGATAGCCTCAGCCACTTCATGCATGTCAATCGCCTTGGCAATATCCATAACAGCAGTGATAATACCATCAGTACCTTCTTTAACACTAACATTGAGATTGGAGAGAAGCCCAAGATTACCATCTTCATCTTGCACAAGAGTGTTATTTAAAGCATTCTTCGTCTCTTCATGTATTCTAGTACCAGCGCTTTCAATAATACTGTCAATAACAGCCTTCTCGTCAACATCATTCTCCTTGAGATAATCCAACATACGGGCTGCAGTTTCTTGGAGCGTTTTCTGATCGCCGTTAATTAACTTAACAGAATCATCAAGCGCTTTCTGCATATCTTCGGATAGTTGTTCATATCCCTGCTGTTGCATTTCAATCTGATGATTATAGCGGGTATCATTAAGATCCTGCTCTGCTTCAGCAAGTTGAGCCTGGAGTTGTGCACGACGTGCTTTTGCCGCATCGGTTGATACGTTCTGAAGCGCCTGTACTTGTGCCCGGAGAGAGTTTACATCCTTGTTTTTCTCTCTAATCTATTTATCATAATCATAATATGCTTTCTTTTTATTCAGAGCATCTTGACGAGATTTAATTAAATCCTAAAGAATTGAATTCTCCTCGGTAATTTGTTTGATATACATATCAGCAAGTTTTTGCATATCATCATATGCCTCAGATGCAGCGTCCTGAATAATCTTCATCTATTGCTCGAATTCTTCCCCGAAGGTTTCTTCGTTGATTGTACCATTTGCAAGTTCTTCATTTAACTTTTCAATAGCACCACGAGCATTTGCAATCTTCTTTTCCGCATTATCCATATTCTCGCCAATAAGTGCAATCTGAGCAAATCCACGAGCAGTGAATTGTCCATCGTTGTCTAGAATTTCACCGTCCCTAATGAAACTCTGAATATGACTGAGGTCGCCAGTTATATTTTCAAGGGTTTCCTGGAACTTCTTATACTCTTCCCAACGAAGGTTACGAATAGACATCTTAAGGTCTTCATTAGAAGAATATAATTTTAATAAAGCCTGTTCGTCAGCAACGATTTTATTATATAATTCCTGATACTCGCTAGAGTTAATCTGGAGACCTTCTTCGGGATCTGCAACACGTCTAGCAATTTCTTTCTTACGGTCTTCTAAGTCTTCAGCATATTTAAGGATTAAGTCATTATTATATCTTAACTGCTCTGCATACGGATCTTCAGTAACTCTATATCCAAGAGCCTTGTTCGTTCCTCGCTTTTCTGCAAGAGATGCAATACCACTTAACTTTTCAACGAACGATTCAAGCCTTTCGACTATAAATCCACGCACTGTGAATCTAAGTTCTTCAATAGCATGTGTAAGTTCAAGCTCTGCGTTCCTAGACTCTGTTAATGATTTTCTGATTTCGATAAGCTGTGTTCTAGCTTGACGATATTCGTTTGAGTTTTCACCAAAGATTGTTCTTGCACGATTTAATTCATCCTAGTATGCCTTTTCCTCTTTCCCAAGTTCCTCAGTTATTCGACCTTGACGATTGCGCTGATATAGCATTTGCTTTCTATCATCTGTATTGACAGCACGACCTTGAGTGGTATACAAATCAACGGTAGCTTCAGATGCTGTTTTTGTTGCCTCAATTAAGTCTACTAATGTTTCAAATCTCTCAGTAATGTTATCAAGCTTCGTTTGTTCAAGATCTTTGAACTGTTGTTTGAGGTCGTATGTAGAATCAATCAAATCTTGTGATTTACCAAACCAATCTTCATATGCAGATATTACTGCACGAACTTTTTCATTATACTTACGAATATCAATCTCACCAGTCTAGATAAGTTTAGCAATTTCGTTTGCTTTCTTCTAGGGAAGAAGCCCGCTCTTAACGGCTTTCTTCATAACCTTGTCGGCTTGTTGCTGATATCTAACAGCACCACGCATGGTATCTCCAAGAAGAGTGCCTTTCTTAGCATTCTTAGTACCAGTGGCAATCTGCGCAGTAACGCCATTTGTACCAGTTACATCTTTAGTTAGAAGCTTACCTTGCTAGAATGTTTTCAGATTTGAAAGCGTATTCATGGCTTCCTGAATATTATTATTCTTAGAAACATAGCCAATCGCTTGCTCCGCTGTTTTTTCAAACCGTTCAATCCGATTTGTGAGAGTATCAATACGATTATCAATCCAATCAACCCATTTACCGAGCCATTCGTTGAATTTGTCGAGAGCAGTCTTTTGTTCTTTGGATGCTTTGGTATTATCTTTTGTGGCTTTGGTGTTGTCCTTAGTGGCTTTGTCGCTTACGCCTTTGCCGAATGTATTTTTCGGATTGTTATAAACAAATTCATTAGTAGAGTTTGTGCTATCAAAAGCATTGCCTGTCACTAGCGCACGACCACGAGTAGCAGTGTGACCATGCCTTAACAGGTCGTCTGTCTAATCAGCATTGAACACAATTGCATCATCAGGGACATCCGTAAATTCAGGTCCATTGTCGCCTACCGTGTAATAAGTACCAGTATGCGGGTCAACAATCATTTCACGACCAAGTTCACCAACGAGGTCACCAGGTTTACCGTTCGCATAAGCACGGCCATTGTTTCTGCCAGTGACAACAGCCCCACCAGTCGCTCCGCCACCTTTTCCTGGCTTAACAACCGTAGGAGCACTAGTAGGATTCCCAGCGGTGACATTTACCTTAAATTGTTGTCTAGCAAGTATTTCCTAAACACTCGTAATCAACGAACTAGCATCACAGATGACAGAGATGGACGGATGTAAAGCCATAACCTTATTAATAAACTATTGTATAGAAGTATTTGCTTTAGTAGTGTCAGCATCAGCATCCATCGTTGCAGTTTTGTCCTCGGTATCGCTTACAAAATCTTCGACCTACTCAGAAGCCTCGTCCGTGCTTATAGCAAGAGCAATTGCCTAACCAAGAGCAGTTGTTAGAGAAGTGATAGAAGACTCGTCAAGAGTTACCTTGACAGAAGATAACTCCTCAATCTTAGACTTGATTTCATCAATATTACTTTCGTCAACATCAATACCGATAGTCTAAGTTAACTACTCAGCGTTCATGTTAAGAAGGTCATCATATGAAGTGGCACCAGAATCTACTACAGCTTTAACTTTTGCTGTAAATGTTTCTTGCTGTAATTGCTCTCTCCATAAGTCAATATTAGTCTCATCTATGGAAACACCGTAAGTCTTTTCAATGACTTCTGCTTGCTATTCTTCGGTCATTCCAAGAAATTCTTCAGGCGTAATGCCATTACCGTCAGAGTCATGTAAATTAACCTCGGCATCAATATACGCCTAAATTTCTTCACGCTGTCCAGCAAGTTCAATCATCTAGTCAACAATTCTCTTGGAATCATCATCCATCTCAACTTCATAAGCAGCTTTGAAATTTAACAATTGATCCTTACTATATCCGCCGAGCGCAGAGCGCATAGCATCATCCAATTGACGGTTGTAATTCTCAAGCTCACGGTCAGTCATCTAAACCTCAGAACCGAACGTCTCACCACGAAGCTCATTAATCGCCTTAAGCTGGGAGATAGTCTTTTCATATGTCTTTGTCGGCGCTTCAGCAGCAACATCAGCGGTATTCTCAATGTAGTTTTTCATATTGTCTTTTATTTGGCTAACCAGATCTTCTTGATTTTTGATTTGCTCTGCTGTCGCACCATTTGCCCTCATATTCTGAAGACGTTCTTGCTCTTCAATCAGCTATTCTGTCGTTTCTTGCAGTTTAAGTTCTCCATCAAGTTCGGTCTCAACCCAAGTATTTCTAAAACCATAATCTTCGCCACGGTCTAATAACATCTTCAATGCTTCTTCTGACATGCCCATAGCATGAGCAGCAGCTTCGGTGTCTTCTATACCTATCGAATAGATATTTCCTTCTTTAGTACCGAATCCTTTAGCTACAAGGTCATCATAGAAATTCTTCATGCCCTTACCATCTTCAGTAAGATAGCGGGTAATCATGTCCTTATTTCGGTTATAAGCATCGATAGTGCCCATTCCCCACTCATCAAAATAAGCAACAAATGTCTTGAAGTCATCAGTTCCTGTTAAACCGTTGCTGAACATCTCCTGGACATCTTTCCAACTTCCCTAGAGGTTCGTGTATTTATCACCAGCATTGGCAGTAGATTTTGCAGTCTCCCAAGCAGAGTATCTAGAAAGAGATTCTTGCTATTGATCATACAGTGCCTGGAGTGATGCAAGCTCTGCGTTATAAGCATTTATATTAGCCTGAGCATTCTGAATAGTGGCATACGCATTAGCGTCTTTGGAATCTTTATTCGCTTCAATAATTGCTGTTTCTTCTGCAATAGCATCACGAAGATTATTGACCTGTAAATCGTATTCTGCATCTATCAGTTCTCTTGTAGCATCAGTATTGAATTTCATACCATCAGCAGTAGAATAGAAAATCTTAGATACATCATAATTCTCAAGGTCACTGAATTGTTCCACGAGAGTATTCATCGTGTCACGGGTTAGTCCAGTTTCAGAATTAATCTCGGAGAATGCTGAATCAAGTGCAGAAGCAAGAGTCTATGCGTTAGACGAAACAGCAGTGGTCATTGACTCAAACCAGCCAATCTAACTGTTCTTCATATTAGAAATAGAAGAGTCAACATCGTCAAGCTGCGACTGATACTCACGCCACTTATCCGTGCCTTGGATGGTTTTATCCCTAAGCTCAACAAGCGTCTCACGCTGATCCTCAAGATTAGCAAGCTATTTGTCACCATTCTTAATTAACTCATCATAACGCTTGTTGGATATCTTACGATGTTTGGTTTCATCATCGGTAATCTGTTGCTCAATTTGAGATGCTTCAGTTTGAAGATCATTATAAGTATTCTGCTTTTCTAGAAGTTCATCAGTTAAATAACCACGGTCAGCCTCATTGGCAGATTCATTAGCACTAATTGCATTTGCACGAGCAGTTGCTGCATTCTGATTTGCAATTGCACGCATAACTGAATTTACTTTACCACTATTAGCAACTGTATCCCAGAAATTTGCCAATTCTTCTTGCATTTCTGCCTACGTCTTGTATGCATCACGTAATTCGGCATAATCGGTTTCGGCTGGCATTACACCTTCAAATTTCGCCTAATCAATCCTAGCCTATACTTTTGCTGCATTTGTTTGTGCTTCTTCAATTTCTTTGGTATACATATTCGCCTAGAATTCATAATACTATTTTTGAATATCCGTCTACTCCGTCATTGCCTAAACCATAGCAGCTCTTGCTTCTGCCATAGCCTTATACGCTCCAGAAGATAACTCTGGAGACGCATTACTAAGCATCTTGCCGAATAATCCATTTGTATAGGCAGTATATGTTTTCTGCGCATTTGTATACTCAACTGTTTTATCAGCGACATTTTGTCCACTTAACCGAAGCATTTCATCAAACCAATTTTCACTTATGTCTGGTAAATACTCTCCAGTGGCATCATAATAGCCTTTTTCAGCTTCAATGGCTGATATTCTAGCATTTCGTCCTGCAATATTCCGTTCAAGCT
>OCTX012223706.1_pt1 | contig 11341 bp, 11 predicted proteins | sample 1539691 | NCBI WGS metagenome assembly OCTX01 (sample SAMN02144231, study PRJEB22623) | gut metagenome | biome: sheep rumen | host: Ovis aries | place: New Zealand | reverse complement strand
TTTTTTGCTCTTTTTCGGATGATATCTGTGCCGTTCTGGTATAAAATAGATGTATAAGATTTCTGTTTTCATAAGTGCTGATAATACTCTCATATACAAACCGGGGGTGGCGACTACAGGAGGGGAGCGTATGTTTGAAGGAGTGACAAAATATATACCGGATCTGGAAGAGAAGAAAGACCCGCACCGGACCATCAGCAAAATAGAGGATGCAGTCTACAGTTTTGTGCACAATAATCCGAAGTGGGGCCTCAAGTATTACAGAGATATCTTAAAGAGCAGAGGGGTAGATATCGAAAAGACGCCGATGTCCGAAGTTGACGCGGCAAGCCTTGGCTGGCTGGGCGTCATGGCGCTTCTTGCCGCCGCAGTACACGGCGAGCGCCACAACTGCGGAACGCTGAGCGTGATCTGCGAGGACGGAAGCCTGCTGAAATGGCTGCTGCTGCTCAGGAAGTTTGATGAACAGATGTAAAAAAGGAACTGTCGCTCCGGGAATTAGTTTCCCGGGGCGGCAGTTCCTTTTTGGTTCAAGGATGATGGGACTATTTGGGCGCTTATTAGCGTTTCGATGCTACACTTCCTATGAATTACTTGTTCTCCATCGGATTTGGCTAAAGGCCATATGTGGATGTAGCCCTTTGGGGTGATTCTTGCGAGGGACTCCATCGGATTCAGCGAAAGGCTATATATGGATGTAGCCTATTTTTGGGTTTATAGCTTTGCTCTCCATCGGCTTTAGCCAAGGCCTCGATTTGGATGTAGAGTTCACTTTTCGAAATCCATCGGATATGGCAAAAAACTGAGATGGATGTAGAGATTTAGTTGGACTGGCTTTTCGCGTGCCATCGGAATTGGTCGTAGCCGAAAATGGATGTATGATTTGTGCCAAGCAAGCTTTTCGAGCACCATCGGATTTAGTCAAAACCGTCAGTGGATGTAAGCTTGTGCGTAGACAAGCTTTCGAGCTACATCCGATTTGACGACAAGCCGAATAGGATGGGATTCAACGTAATTTAAAAGGGGCATGCCGCCAAGCGTAGATTTTAATCCTTACACTGCGAAGTCTTTTCAGGTTTGGATTCATCTGATGGTACCTCCCCAAGGTAAACCGCCTTGATGTCGTTGCTGCGGTAGATAGCGCATTCAACTCTCGCTTTGATGGTGCAGTCGAGAGCGCCCTTATCTACAACGGTCAATTTGACATCATTGACGTCAAGACGTTTCAGGGTATCATAGATCACTTTGCGGATCTGCCTGCCGTACTGGCGGATGACTACGCTGTCGAGATCAAGATCGACCTGCCCCCTGCCAGGCTCAACTGTTACCATGCAGTCACTGGATTCCAGAGTGCCGGCAACCGCTGACTTTTTGATATCCATTTGACATTTCTCCTTTCCCCTAAGATTGGAATACAAGTTGCTACATTACCGTAATTGCATAAATCGGGATAATTTTCAAATACTGATTTGACAAGAAAGACAGTGCTTTTTTATTATATTTTGAAGATGGAAATTGCATGCTTTTTTTTGCGCGGGAACAGGCAGAAACGCCGAGGAGATCTGATCAATGAATGGCAGCTCGGAAGACAGAAGGATCTATATACTGCGGGAGGAAAAACCCGCGAAGGCAGTGGTTAAACTGGGGGTTCCCCTGATCGCAGGCATGTTCATCATGGTACTGTACAATCTGGTGGACACCTATTTCATAGGACTGATGCGGGACGACTATCAGCTGGCGGCTGTAAATCTGGCGTACCCGGTCATGATGATCTCCATCGCGATCTCAAATATGATCGGAACAGGCGCGTCCTCTCTTATTGCGAGGAGCCTCGGCGCGGGAGACGGGGAGAAGGCCGACCACACGGTGACGACAGGTTTCGTCCTGACGGTTGTAAACAGTATGATTGTGGCGGCCGCAGGGCTTATTCTGCTGAACCCGATCGTCACAGGCCTCGGAGCCCAGGCCAATACGTTTGACTATACGAAGCAGTATGTGCAGGTGATCCTCGCCGGGAGTCTTTTCACGATGGGAAATTACACCTTCGGACAGCTCCTTAGAAGCGAGGGATCCGTCAGGCAGTCTGTGGCTGGCATGATCGCAGGGACAGTAGTGAACATCATCCTGGATCCGATCTTTATTTTTGCGTTGGGGATGGAGATCAGGGGAGCAGCTATTGCTACGATCCTGGGAAACGCCGCGGGCATGTGTGTCTCTCTGTGGTTCTTTATGAGCGGTAAAACACTGCTGAGACCGTCTCTTAAATACATCCGTCCGACAGCCGGGATCCTCAGGGAGATCTTCTGGGTGGGCGTGCCCGCGACGCTGGAGACGCTGCTGACTTCGGCGGCTTATATCGTGAACAACAACCTGGCGGTGGGATACGGAGAACTGACGGTGGCCGCTATGGGGATCGCTCAGAAGATCCTTTCGCTGGGCAATTATGTATATCAGGGATTCGCAGCAGGCACACAGCCCATTATGGGATATAACTACGGAGCAAAGAATTACCGTCGCATGATCGACGTCCTGAAGGCCGGCGTCATGGTCTGCAGCGGGACGGAGCTCTGCATAATGGCGGTGTACGGAGTATTCGCGCCGCAGCTGATCGAAATCTTTACGGAATCTCCGGAGGTCATAGCGACGGGAAGCCGGGTGCTGCGGACGATCATGTGGATCCTCCCCTTTGTCGGAGCGGTCTCTATGAGCAGGATGTCCTTTCAGGCTATGGGAAAGCCCCAGTACGCCTTCGCCATCACGCTGGTGCGGCAGCTGTTCCTCTATGTGCCGCTTTTGCTGATCCTGAACAGGGTATTCGGTTTCGAAGGCATGATCCGGGCGCAGCCGGTCACAGAGTTTATCATGATGGCGGTCTCCCTGACACTTCTGTACAGGGTGATCAGAGAACAGGAGGCGGCTATGAGCGGGAGCGTATGACCTGCTCTGCCGGCAGCGGATGATATAGGATGTTGACATTTTTTTGACATGATACGATAATAGTGCAAAAGGGGAGCTTGCCGGAGCAGGCTGAGAGGGCGCTTTGATCAGTGCCGACCCTGTAACCTGATTTGGATAATGCCAACGTAGGGATGCGGAGATAGTTGATTGTTGAGCGGACATACTAAGGCAGTATGTCCGTTTTGTTTTTGCAGCAATATCTGAAGCCGCAGCAACCGGGCAGGACCTGAACCGACAAGGAGGAAACAAAAAATGCTTGGAAAGTATCTGGACGAAGTGAGAAAAAAGACACCTCTGGTGCACAACATCACCAACTATGTGACTGTTAACGACGTAGCCAACATCCTGCTGGCCTGCGGGGGAAGCCCCATCATGTCTGACGAGCCGCGGGACGTGGAAGACATTACGTCGATCTGCGGCGGCCTCAATATCAATATCGGCACGCTCAATAAGAGAAGTATCAAGGGCATGAAGAAAGCCTGCCGCAAGGCGCAGGAACTGGGTCATGTCACGCTTCTTGATCCTGTCGGAGCGGGCGCGAGCGCTCTTCGCACGGAGACGGCGGCGCAGCTCATGGAGATGATCCGTTTTACAGTGATCCGCGGAAATATCTCTGAGATCAAGGCGCTGGCGCTGGGAAGCGGCACGACCAAGGGCGTCGATGCGGACATCGCGGATGCGGTGACAGAGGATAATCTGGATGACGCGGTCCGCTTCGTAAAAGACTTCGCGGCAAAGACGGGTGCTGTTGTCGCAGTGACCGGCGCGATCGACCTTGTGGCGGACGCGGAGAGATGCTTTGTGATCCGCAACGGCAGGCCCGAGATGGGCAGGATCACCGGAACCGGCTGCCAGCTGTCCGGTATGATGACGGCATTCGTGGTGGCGAATCCGGATAATGCCCTGGAGGCGGCCGCCGCGTCTGTCTGCGCGATGGGCCTTGCGGGAGAGATCGGATACTCCCACCTCGCTTCCTATGAGGGCAATTCCACATACAGAAACCGCATTATCGACGCGATCTGCAATATGGACGGCAAGTGCCTCGACGAGGGCGCGAAGTACGAAGTGCGCTGACCCGCAGCCTGAGCATGAGGAGGTACATTAACAATGCAAGTCAAAAAAGAGAGCCTTCTGCTCTATGCGATCACAGACAGATACTGGCTGAACGGACGCACGCTCGCGAGTGTGGTGGAAGAGGCGCTGGAGGGAGGCGCGACTTTCCTGCAGCTGAGGGAGAAAAACCTTGACGGCGGGCATTTCCTGGAGGAGGCCAGGGAACTGCAGGAACTGTGCCGCAAATACGGAGTTCCTTTTATAGTAAACGACAATGTGGATGTCGCGCTTGCGATGGGCGCGGACGGGATCCACGTCGGACAGCACGATATGGAGGCCGGTGACGTCAGAGCGCTTCTCGGCCCTGACAAAATATTGGGCGTATCCGCCCAGACTGTGGAACAGGCAGTTCTCGCTGAGCAGAGAGGGGCCGACTATCTGGGTGTCGGCGCAGTCTTTCCCACCGGATCCAAGGACGACGCGGACGACGTCAGCCAGGAGACGCTGAAGGCGATCTGCGACGCGGTAAGTATCCCTGTAGTGGCTATCGGCGGTATCTCACAGCAGAATATCAGGCAGCTGGCAGGCAGCGGGATCTGCGGCATCGCGGTGATCAGCGCGATCTTCGCGCAGAAGGACATCAAAGCGGCGACGGCGCTCTTGAAAGAGACGACACTGGAGATGCTCAATGAATAAAGGGGCGATCTTCGATGTTGACGGAACACTGCTGGATTCCATGCCTATCTGGGACGACGCGTCGGAGAGGTTCCTCTCGGGTCTTGGCGTGAAAGCTGAACCCGGTCTTAATGAGATCATGTTCCGTATGAGCCTTGACGAGGGAGCGGCCTACCTGAAGTCGGCTTATGGGCTTGATCTGGCGGAACAGGAGATCAAAGAAGGAGTGCTGGGAGTGATCCGCGACTTTTACTTTTATCAGGCGCAGGCTAAGCCCGGCGCGGACTGCTTCCTGCGGCAGCTCTCGTCGAGGGGTATACCGATGTATCTGGCGACTTCGAGCAACCGGGAACACGTCCGGGCGGCTCTGAAGAGACTGGGACTGTATGACTATTTTGACGGGATGATCACCTGCGAGGAGGCAGGGGCCGGAAAGAGCGACCCGAGGATCTTCCTGCTGGCGGCTGATCGCATGGGTCTGGAACCGGCGGATATATTTGTGTTCGAAGATGTGATCCACGCCATTCGGACGGCAAACAGCGCGGGATTTGTGACGGCAGGTGTATTTGATCCTGCCAGCAGCGACGACAACGCCGCGATACGGCAGGAGAGCGCGATCTATATCCATTCACTGGAAAACTGGGAAGAGTTCCGCAAGGCGGCGGGGCTCTGACTGCGCAGAATATGACCGGCACAACTAAGGAGGAGGCAGTTGACAATGAGTGAAAAAATGAAAGTTTCCGAGCGCCTTTACCGCAAAGCGCTTCCCATCTGGGAGAGTTATTACGATCACCCTTTTGTTAAGGGAATCGCCGACGGGACGCTTCCCGTCTCCAAATTTCAGTTCTATATGATCCAGGATCACAAGTATCTGATGCAGTATGCCAAGGTGTTTGCGCTGGGTGTCATCCGCTCCGTGGAGGAGTCCGACATGCGCACTTTCAGCAGCCTGATCACGGCTACACTGGATACGGAGAACGCCGTGCACCAGAGCTATCTCGGGAAGCTCGGCATCAGCCGGAAAATGATCGACGAGACTCCCATGTGCATGAACAACGAGTCTTATACAAATTATATGATCTCGATCGGCTTTAAAGGGGGACTTGCGGAGATCGCGGCGGCAGTTCTGGCCTGCTCCTGGAGCTATGCGCTGATCGGAGAGCATATCGAGAAGAATTATCCGAAGGGGATCGAGCATCCCTTCTACGGCAACTGGATCGGAACCTACACTTCCAAGGGCTTTCGCGACTGCAACGACGAAATGATCGCGATGTGCGACAGGTTCTCGGAAGGTTATTCCGAGGAGCAGATCCGGAATCTTGAGAAGATCGTGGAACTGTGCAGCTATTATGAGTACCAGTTCTGGGATATGGCCTGGAATGAGGGGTATGAGTTTAAAGCGGAGCTGAAGTAAGATATTGGCAATAAAAAGAGGGCGCTGCATAATGCAGCGCCCTTCGTGTTTATAGCATTATTCTTCTCTTTTAACCTGCACCTTTACGCGTCTGACTCTTCGCTTCGACACCTCCACGATGGTCACTTCAATGTCCCTGTATCTGAAGGTGCTGTTGACATTGGGGAAACCGTTGTTGTACTCGATGCACCAGCCGCCCACGGTCTCGGAATCGAAGTCGAAGTCATCTTCTTTCCACCCCATCAGCTCCAGGAATTCATAGATCGGCGTATCACCGTCCAGTTCGTACTTCCCGTCGCCCTGTTTCACGACATCCTTTTCCACCGTGTCGGTCTCATCCCAGATATCCCCGACCAGCTGCTCCAGAACATCTTCCATAGAGACTACGCCGAGAGTTCCGCCGTATTCATCAGTTACCACCGCGATGTGCTGCTGCGCGTTTCTCAGAGATGAGAGCACTGCAGGGAGCTTCATGGTCTTGTACACGTAGCAGGTGGGAAGCAGGAGAGAGCGGATCTCTACTTTGTCCTTGTCGATCATCGCTTTGAGGAAGCGGTTCAGGGACAGAATGCCGATCACATGGTCGATGCTGTCCTCATAGACAGGGATCCGGGTATAGGGAGAGGAATCGATGGTCCGCAGGATCTCTTCCCACGGGTCGTCGATATCGATCGCCACAATATCTACCCTGGCCGTCATAACTTCCGATGCCGAGATGTCCGCGAAGTCGATCGCCGCGCTGACGAGCTCCGAGGCGTCCTCATCCAGGATATCCTCGTCCTCTGCCATGTCGATCATCGTGTGCAGTTCCTCCAGAGCCGCGTCGCTGTCCGTGTCCTCCAGATCCGGCAGCAGGCGGGTGATCATATTGACCAGTCCTACCACAATGAAAGTCACCGGTTTGAGGAGGATCATCAGCGCTCTGATCGGGTAGGCAAAAGAGAGCGCGAATCTGGTGGCGTTCTTCTTGGCCGTGATCTTGGGAATGGTCTCGCCGAAAATAATGACTGCCACTGTGATCAGCGCCGTTGAGACCCAGGTGTAGTGCTCGCCCAGCGTCATCATCACTGCGACCGATCCCATGGAAGATGCGGCAATGTTCACCAGGTTATTTCCTACCAGAATAGCGGAGAGGGCGTCGTCAAACTTACTTGCGATCTTTGCGGCGATCCCCGCTTTTTTGTTCCCGTTGTCCCGCTCGTGCTCAAGGCGTACCTTGTTACAGGCGGAATAGGACATCTCTGACGCGGAGAAGAATGCCGAGAGCAAGACGCAGACAATAATCCCTATAATATAAATATACAGATCCATCTACGCGTCACCTCCCCTCTCTTGCGGAAGGGCGCATAGCCTTCGCGTAGTGCTTGTTTTTGGCCTGCTGAACAGCATATGCCTCGCCTTTGGCAAAGCCCTCGTAGTTTTCCCGAAGCTCTTCGGGGTTGTCGTCGTTCTCGGCGATCTTGCGGTCCTCTTTGAGTTCCTCTGTTGTGAGTCTGCGAACCTTCAGGCGCATGATCCTGTTGTGGCGCATGACAAGAACGGAGATCTTGGTGCCCAGATAGTGGAAACTGTCCCCTGCCACAGGTATAGACGGGAATGCCTCGTATGCCAGCTCATTCATGAGCTTGTATCCGATGCTCTCTTCCTGATCCTCGGTATAATCGACGCCGAGTTCATCCAGGACGTCCAGCACCTGCTCTTCGGGGTTGACGCTGTAAGAGCCGTCCGTCATAGGGACAACATTGCGCACCGCGCGGTCGTCTTCGTCCCAGATCTCTCCCACAAGTTCTTCCAAAATATCTTCATCCGTCACGATCCCGAGAGTCCCCCCGTAGTTGTCTGTTACCACCGCGAGGTTGATCTTGTTTCTTGACATGATCGTCAGAAGATCATCGATCTTGGTCGACTGATGGACAAAGAAGGGCTCATAGAGAAGGGGCCTGATATCCAGAGCCTTTCCTATACGGATGTAGTATCGGATATATCTGCGAATGTGCAGAATACCGATGATATTGTCGATACTGCCTTCATATACCGGCAGACGGCTGTGATTCTGCTCCTTGATAAACTGAAGGATCTCTTCCTGGGGCATACTGATATCAATGGCCGCGATATCCATGCGGGGTGTCAGAATACTCTCCACGGTCACATCGCCGAACTGGAGCGCAGAGGAGATCAGCTCGCTCTGCTCCTCGTTGATCGTTCCCTCCTCGGTCATATCCTCAATGATGTCATAGATATCATTTTCTGTGACAGAGGTCTCCTCGTCGCCCTTTGAGGCTTTCGCCGCAGCATTGCCTATCATCGTAAGCAGTGCGGCAAAGGGTTTAAGGACCGTCATGATCGCGCGCAGAGTGCCCGCTGTCGCAAGGCTGATGGGCTCGCTGTATTTTCTCGCAACACTTTTAGGCAGCATCTCTCCGAAGAAAAATACTACCAGCGTGGTTATCAGTGTGGAAATGGAAACTGCGGAAACGCCCCACCGCTTGGTGACATAAACTGTCACAATGGAGGCTGTCGCGATGTGCACAATGTTGGTACAGATCAGGAGAGTTGTGATCGCCCGGTCAAAGTGATCCGTCACATACAGAGCCGTCTCGGCGCGCTTGTCCCCTCGCTCTGCGTCTGTCTTGAGACGCACCCGGGACACCGATGCAAATGCGGTTTCTGCTATTGCAAAAAACATTGCGGCGAATAGCAACAGAATTATGATCAGCCATGTTGATTGACTGCCATCGTCCATAAGACCTAATCACACTCCTTCTAAAATCAGGAAACGAAAACATATGATTTCATGTTCAAGAGCGTACCATAAAAGCATCTGTTGCGCAAGGGCAGGCACTTTTCTGCTCTCCGGAAATCATATATAATAGTAGTTACAGACCGACAGCTGACCTGCTTAGTGAACAGGAGGGAAATATGAGCGATTTACATGCCGGGCTCGGCAACACCGGAACGGATTACGGAGCCTGTGATCCCCGTCCCAAGAGGAGCGTGGAATTCTCCCAGGTGGAGAATGTATATGTGATCCGGTATGAAAATATCAACCCCACGGGGAGGCTGTTCGGCGGACAGCTCGTCTCATGGATCGATGAGGTGGCAGGCGCGTGCGCCAGCCGCCATACAGGACTCGCGGTGACCACAGCCTCCATTGACAACCTCACTTTCAAGCGCGGCGCATATCTTGCCGACCGCCTTGTCCTGGTCGGCCGCATCACCTATGTCGGCCGCACTTCCTGCGAGATCAGGGTCGACTCCTTCATTGAGGATAAGGAGGGGTTCCGCCATATCATTAACCGGGCTTTCCTCACCTATGTGGCCATCGACGAGAAGGGGAATCCTCTGCCGATCCCCTATGGCCTGGAGGTCAGCACTGTTGCTGAAAAGGCGCGCTGGGACGGCGCCCTTCTGCGCCGGAACAACCGCAAGTCGAGAAAGAATATCGGATTCTGACCTGTCTGTATAACAAGAGGCTGTGAAGAAAGGAGTCTGATCAAAGACCCGTTTCTCCACAGCCTTTTTCTTTGAAACGTAACCCTTGGCTGATCACAATAAGGTTGGCCGCCTGCTCCTTCGGGAGGTCAGAAAACCGAAGGGGCTTCTCTTTTCGTTCAGAAGTTTTGCCGATACAGAGGCATTGCCGGTTCCCGCGACGGGAGAGACACTGAAAACGACCTCCCTGTTAATGATCTCAAGTAATTCCACGGCACTCTGCGGACGCTTATCGGGATCGAGTTCGAGTCCGCTGAGCAGCAGATCGTTCACAAAAGCGGGAAGGTCACTTGCATGGATGACGGGCGGAACGAGAGGCTCTCCCCGCAGGCGCTCCACACATTGTCTGGGTGGTTCTCCGCACACAGCATCGTAGATCGTGGCGCACAGGCAGTAGAGATCTGTGGCGGGAGTCAGCGTGCGGCCGCTGATCTGCTGTTCGGGAGCTGAATATCGTATATTGACCGCCTGCCGGACTACGTGGTCCTCCATACTGCCGCTCAGATCCACCGCATTGCCCCAGTCAATGAGGTAAACACCGCCGTCCCTGCATAGGAAACTGTTGATCGGGCTGATGTCGCAGTGGATAAACCCGCGGCTGTGGATCGTCTGCAGGATCTCCAAAGTGCCCTTCATGATATAGAGCGCCAGGGTGAAGGGCATGCGGCCGCGGAAGCGGTCCACATATTCTTTGCAGGTCATGCCTTCGAGATATTCCTTGACGAGATAGAAGGTGTTGTTTTCCTGGAAAGTGCCGAAGCAGCCGGGAACACCGGGGACACTGCTGAAGAGATCCAGCATCTGCGCCTCCCTGCGCACCTGCATCAGGCCCCTGGACAGCTTTTCCTCGCCGGAAAGCTCGGAGGGGTCAGGCACCGGCTGCGGCTCAGACCGGTTGGCGATATCGTAAGCGTTGACACGCAGGGCGGTCGCGAGTCCGTCCATGTGCTCGGCGGTAAATTCCTTGATGGACACTTCGTTCCCTGTAGCCTCATCCACTGCAAGGTAGATCGTGCTGAAGCCTCCGGTGCCCAGAATACTCTTGACCCGGTAACGGCCCTGGAGAAGAACTGTATTTTGACTCATAGTAGTCCTCCTGAATGTGATCACGTAATATTGCTTCTTTATTATACCATCATTTTGAGAACTGTAAGGGACAGTGTGCCAAAACTCCGCAATGAGGACGCAATCGCGGATTTTCACTCTTTTTCTCGGGGTGCTCCTGTGCTACTATAGAAAGACGGACCTGAAAAACATGTGCTTAGAAAGGACAGATATGAAGATTGCAGTAACTTATGATAACGGTAATATCTTTCAGCATTTCGGAAGAACTGAGAGTTTTAAAGTATATGAGGTAGAAGACGGAAAGATCGTATCGAGTGAAGTGATCGGTTCTGACGGGATCGGACACGGCGCGCTGGCGGGGCTTCTTGCCGGGAACGCTATTCAGGTACTGATCTGCGGCGGCCTGGGCGGCGGAGCGCTGAACGCGCTCAGGAACGCGGGGATCGAGGTCTGCGCGGGCGCTTCCGGAAGCGCTGACGAGGCAGTTGAGGCTTACCTTCGGGGCGACCTTGTGGACAGCGGCGCCAACTGCGACCATCATCACCATGAAGAAGGCGAGTGCTGCGGCGGTCATCATGACGGCGAGGACCACGAGTGCTGCGGCGGACACGGTGAGGGCGGCGGATGCTGCGGCAGACATGCGCAGCAGCTCACACTGGAAGGAAAGAACGCGGGAAAAAGCGT
>OCTX012106632.1_pt1 | contig 11342 bp, 10 predicted proteins | sample 1539691 | NCBI WGS metagenome assembly OCTX01 (sample SAMN02144231, study PRJEB22623) | gut metagenome | biome: sheep rumen | host: Ovis aries | place: New Zealand | reverse complement strand
TCATCCTGAGCCAGGATCAAACTCTACATTGTAAAATCTTTTTTCTTGTCTGTCCGATTCAGAATGACTCTCTTATCCGTAGATCTAAATGAAGAATTGATGGTGGTACATAACCTTGTATGTCTTACCATTGCTTCTCGTACTACTAATGTCTCATGTAAATCCTGTCAAAGAACGCTTTCTTCCCGCTCCGCCGCACCCGAAGGATAAACCCCGTTTTTGGCGAAAGCGAGTGCAAAGGTAATACTTTTTTTGATAATGACAAAATATTTCAGAGATTTTTTTATTTCTTTTTTTAAAACCCCATACGTATATCTATATATTAATGTACGCGAGAGTCTGTATGCACCTATTCTCCATCAGTTTCTTGCTGCATATTAATTATTTCATTATGCCTATCACGAAACTGATAACTAAGGAATGGGAGTTCCTGAGATGGTAGGATATCGAATGATGGAGCTATGAAAGGAATGCCGCTACCATACTTTAACTGCCACCTGCGTTTAAGATTCCAGACTCCTTTATTGATATATGATGCTACAAAGGGGTGAACATAGAGGGTGAAATGTTTTTCTCCTATCTTGCGTGTGAGGTACTCTATCTTATGTTCGAGGGTATCAGTGAAAAGCAGACTGCTCTTTATTGTTCCTTTACCCATGCAGGTAGGACACTGTTCCTCCACCCTAACATCCATGGCTGGACGCACGCGCTGACGAGTTATCTGCATGAGACCGAATTTGCTCAGTGGCAGAATATTATGACGTGCCCTGTCTTTTTGCATATTCTTGCACATACGCTCATAGAGCAGCTGACGGTCTTCAGCAAGGTTCATGTCTATAAAATCAACAATGATAATTCCGCCTATATCTCGCAAGCGTAACTGACGTGCCAGTTCGTCTGCTGCACCGAGATTGACATCCAATGCGTTGGCTTCTTGCCCGTTGACGCCACGGGCTCTATTGCCGCTGTTAACATCCACGACGTGCATAGCCTCAGTGTGCTCGATTATAAGATATGCTCCATGTTTATAGTTGACAGTCCTACCGAAACCTGACTTTATCTGTTTTGTTACATTGAAGTTGTCGAAAATAGGAACCTTACCTGCATAAAGTTTGACTATGTCAGTACGATCTGGTGCTATCTGTTCTACGTATTGCTTTACCTGTTCATAGACCTTCTCATCATTAACGTAAACGCCTTCATATGTAGGGTTAAAGAGGTCGCGGAGCATAGCAACGGCACGGCTTGTCTCTTCATAAACCAACTGGGGACGATCGGTGGATTTCTGTATGCGGCGCTGCACATCTTCCCACTTCTTGGAGAGCATATCCATGTCTGCCTGTATCTCCTCCAATCGCAGTCCCTCAGCCACAGTTCTTACAATCACGCCACAGTTGTCTGGCTTTATCGTCTGAACCATCTGCTTAAGTCGTGTCCTCTCCTTTCCGCTCTTGATTTTACTTGAAACACTGACTTTGTTTCCAAAAGGCATAAGCACAAGAAATCTACCTGCGAAAGATATTTCTCCAGTCAGCCGAGGTCCTTTGGTTGAAATCGGTTCCTTAACAATCTGCACCAACACGTCTCTACCCACCGCCAACGTATTGGCAATGGAACCCTCCTTAGGAAGGTCAGGCAAACGTGTGGCATTTGCAAACGGAAAGAGATTCTTTGCATCGCTACTTACCCTCTTCAACCATTTCTCGAACGACGAATACTGCATTCCAAGGTCGAGGTAATGCAGGAAGGCTTCGCGCTCATACCCGACGTTGACAAACGATGCGTTAAGTCCGGGCATAATCTTTTTTACTTTTGCAAGATAGATATTACCGACTGAAAACGAGGCATCTCTTGGCTCTGTTTGATATTCTACCAAGTCCTTATCTTCTAAAAGTGCAATAGATATTTCCTTCTCTCTAACATCTATTATCAGTTCGCTGGTCATATAGGGCGGATGTTTATGGAATACAAAACAAAAAAGAGCAAGAATACTTCAATTTTATGAAGTGTCTCTCGCTCTTTTAATTTCTCTGTTGAAAAAAAACGCTGTAGCTTACTTGCTCTTATGGCGATTCTTTCTCAATCTCTTCTTACGCTTGTGAGTTGCCATCTTGTGGCCCTTCTTCTTTTTTCCGTTAGGCATAGTTCTTTTTTATTTTAATGTTTAATATTTTAATCCTCTGACGTAACTTCTTCACCCTTCATGCGCTGTTGGAAGCTTTTTGCAGGCTTGAATCCTGGATAGTTGTGTGCAGGAATGGTGATTGTTGTGTTCTTTGAGATATTTCGAGCAGTTTTGGCAGCACGCTTTTTGACAACGAATGTACCAAAACCTCGCAGGTAAACGTTTTCCTCGTTGCACATAGCCTCGCGAATGATCCTCATCGTTGCTTCTACACATACTGCAGCATCCTTCTTTACTACTCCAGTGGAAGCTACTATCTCATTGATTATATCTGCTTTTGTCATGTTCTTATGTATGAATTATTTGTTCTTTGTCTTATCTGTTTTAAACAGAAACGGTTGCAAAGTTACAAAAAAAAAACGTGCAAAAAAAATCTTTTGCACATTTTTTGCTATATGGCATCCATAATTATCTGAAAATTAAGACTAAAATAGATATAAATCAAATAAAGCAGTATGGCAACAACTCTGATATGCTGTTAGCTATTATCACTTTATCAGTTGATGTCATTAGAATCCTTATGTCTGCCTGATACCGCTGCTGGGTTTCTGCTATTACTTGGCGGCACATTCCGCATGGTGTAACAGGTTCTTTGGTTATCTCTCCCCCTCTCTTTGCTGCCAGCGCCATAGCTACTACAGGAACATTGGGGAAAAGATTCTGTGCTGTTGCTAATGCTGTTCGCTCAGCACATATGCCACAAGGATAGGAGGCATTTTCCTGATTGGCTCCTCTTACTATCTCGCCGTTGGAGAGCAAAACAGATGCTCCTACGTGAAAATTGCTGTATGGTGCATACGACAATAGTATAGCTTTACGCGCTTCTTCCACCAATATGGAATCCTCTGCAAGCAGATCAGATATGTGACATGTTATCATATTTACTCATCAGTTTCGTAACACCCCATATCAGGAGCATCTTTACGCTGTTTTCCAAGAATATCGTCATGACATGAAGTCCCGGCGTCCGCGGCTTTTATGACAGGTGTGCCAAGCCTGGGGGTGAAGTCATATATGAAATCTGTACCGTTTTCGTTAACTGCCCTGAATAATCCCTTACCTCTGAACTCGTCCGAAGAATTCGCATCATAGAGATTATCTTGCAGCATTTTCTTGGAGTAGTCGTCCTCAGGTTCCGGTGTACGAAGATAGCTCTTTTTAATTAATATGGTATTGTTTTCATCATCCTTGTTGATTGGGAACCAATACACCTGATCCTCGGCATAGCCAGTAACAATAGAATTGAGCATACTGAACCTCAAAGGCAGTTGTTTTTCCGTTGATTCATTATCAGACATTCGGAGGGCATATTTTCTTGAAGCCGTATAACCATAGAAAGACGCAAGTGTGGTGCTGTTGACGCTGACATCTCCTCCTGTTACGCTCAAGCAATAACCACTGGCATTAGCAATGAGACAGTCTTCAATCTTGATTTTTGAAGCTATAGTTTCTATGCCGTTACCTGAGACATTCATGATTGAAGAATGATCAATCGAAAGTTTTTGCGGAAGAGCATCTATGGAGGCGTATTCACCAGATTTACAGTAAATGCCGTATTCTGCCCCATGAAGATCCATGTAACTTATTTCATTACCTTCCGAACTCTGGTCGAAAGTAATACCTCTCCATTTACCTGGTATTTCATCATACCTCAACTGCAAGAGAGAATCAAGGCGGTCACAACGCAGCACTACATTCTTGTCCTTATTTCCCTTAATTTTCAGTTTTCCTTTTATGTCTAACTCCCCATCCTGATGGAAATATATGGTAGAACCTGCATTGACAGTCAGTGTGACGTCAGGATTCACCGTTAATTTACCATAAACGACCAATGGCTTTCCTTCAGCATTATCTATAACTGTATCCTTAGCAAGAAAATGATTGCGGAGAGTATCTGCATCCCAAGTCCATGCCTTGAGCGCTATATACTGTTGCCTGCCACTTTCGAGGTTAAACAATACCTTATCATCAAGTCTTGTCGGTGTCTTTGTTCCGTTTTCCTTCAGTGATGTCAACTCCGCCCACACGCGAATGGAGTCACCATCTCTAAATTCTATCTCACTGCTGATGGTATTATTCTCCTCTGGATTTATGAACATACCATTAACATTTACACGGAAACCAGACTTGGATGCTCCTTTCTCCTGTCGGATTGAGGAAATTCTTATGCCATCACCAGACTTGTTATAAATCATAACCATCTTGGAAGCCGACGGAACCTTGGAGAATACCGTATCGAGACAAATGGTGTCTTTTGCCATAGTGAGCTGGTTGCCGTAGGAAGCAGAGAATGAATCGTTATCATCACAACTTGCTGCCGTCAGCACGCAACCTGTCACCAGTACTGCCAACTTTATGTAAAAACAGAATGATTTCACCTGTAATGTCGTCGTTATTCCTTTGAATAACGTAAAGTCAGTACTTTTATTGTATCTATACTTACAGATGCATCATTAGATACCCTCTCGCCTACGAGCCAAATAATCTTGCCTGTGGCATCCTCAACAACAAGTTGCAGTCTGCGTTGAAAAAAATTTCTCTTTCTATCTGTCAAATAATCACTTACAAGTTTTGCACCCTTCATACCATAAGGAACGAACTTGTCTCCATTCCTCACTTGGCGGAGTATCAATGGAAAACGCACCCTGTCAGCATCGAGTGTGGCAATGAGAGGCTCTTTACTGACAAAATCGGTTCGCGGTGAAACCTGTACCCTCATATAATTGTCACCACCATTAATACGGTAAATTCCCGTTTCAGGAATGATGAATGACGGTTCTTCCCTTGGCAAGCAGTCTATCACAAGTACATCCCGATCCTTTGCAACCGTGTATGTTTCATTGCTCCATGTTTTGCCCGTCGGTGCATCAATATTATCATATATTTGCTTAATTGTTTTGGAGGAAAAGCCATATCTCTTTAATATCTCGTATAGCACTGCCTCTGGAGAGGACTGAGCCTTGAGCCTTTCTATATTTAAAACGTTTCCTTTGAAACAATCACTTATGCACTCCTCTATAGCTTGCGAATAAACTTTTACTGCCTGTGAAATATTTTCCACCGAGACCAGAATATTCTTTGTAGCCTCCGGCATTATGGACTGTAAGACAGGTATTAGATTGAGGCGCACTTTGTTGCGCTGCACATCATCAACATTGTTAGAACTATCGGTGACGAAGTCCTGGTTTATGATCCGTAAATAATTAAGGATATCTTTTCTTGACAAACATAGCAGGGGTCTCAGAATATAGCCATTACGCGGTTTGATGCCCTCCAGACCGTAGATGCCAGTTCCCCTGATCAGGTTCAGCAACACGGTTTCCACGTTATCATCACTATGGTGGGCTACCACTACGCCTTTAGCACCAATTGCGACTCTAAGTTGTTCAAAATAAGAGTATCTTAGTTCACGTGCCGCCATCTCAATGCTCACTTTGTGTAGGGAGGCATATTCTTTTGTATCGAAATGAATTATGTGAATTGGTACATTGAGTTTTGAACATAGGTTAATGCAGAACTTCTCGTCACGGTCGCTCTCCTTTCCTCTGAGTTTGAAATTACAGTGAGCAGCCTCCACATCATACCCCAAAGCAAGCATCATACGCAGTAGACATACAGAGTCTGCCCCACCTGACAAGGCTACTATATATTTTCCGTTGTCAAATAGGTTATGTTTGCAGATATAAGACTTGACTTTATTCAACATACAGGACAAATCCTTTTAAGTATTCTCCCTCTGGATGATATATGTTTATGGGATGGTCTGCTGGCTGATGTAATTGGTGTAATATACGCACGTTTCTCCCTGCCTGTGCCGCAGCGGTGAAAACTGCATTACGGAAATTATCTTTCGTCACAACTTGAGAACAAGAGAAAGTAAATATTATACCACCCCTCTTTATCTTCTTCATTGCGCGCATATTAAGGCGGGTGTATCCCTTAAGTGCATTGTGCAGGGCTGCCCTGTGTTTGGCAAAAGCTGGAGGATCAAGGATTATTATGTCATAATTTTCGCCTGCTCTGTCAAGATATTTAAAAGCATCCTCACACACGGCTTCATGCCTGCTGTCATCACCAAAGTTCAACCTCACGTTATCATTAGTGAGTTCTATGGCTCTCGGTGAACTATCTACCGAATGTACCATCTCTGCCCCTCCCCTCATGGCATATACAGAGAAGCCACCAGTATAGCAAAACATATTAAGCACCTTCTTTCCCTTCGAAAGTCTTTCGAGCAGCAATCTGTTTTCTCTCTGGTCAACGAAGAAACCTGTCTTCTGTCCGCGTAAATAATCCACTCTGAATTTCAAGCCATTCTCCACTGCTACAGTGTCGTCCGTTCCACCATAGAGGAACATATTTTCCTGCTCTATATCAGCTTTGAATGGTAAGGTCGTCTCACTCTTATAATAAACATTCGTTATACGTGTGCCCATTACCTTCACTAATTCCTGCACTATTTGTTCGCGACATACGTGCATACCTATAGAATGTGCCTGCATAACAGCCGTCTCACCATAACAATCAATGACAAGTCCCGGGAGGTTATCGCCTTCACCATGAACCAAACGATAAGTGTTATTATTGGGATTATCGGCAATCCCAGTCATCTGACGCATTTTAAGAGCTGCCGACAGCCTTTTGTTCCAGAAATCAGCATCAATAGGTTCCTCTTTAAAACACAATAGACGAACCGCAATAGAGCCTATCTGGTAATGTCCTCGTCCCATGAAACTGCCATCACAGGCTATAACATCTACCGTCTCACCCTCCTCTATGTCGTTATCCATTTTCTGGATAGCTCCTGAGAACACCCATGGGTGAAACCTCTTTATGCTTTCTTCTTTTCCTTTCTTGAGATATATCTTCTTCATCCTCCGTTAATTGTTCTGTTTGTTCTATGGCAGCACGTCGTTGTTGGCATCAGTTTCAACTACAACCAGTTCGTAATCCTTGCTCTCCTTCAGTCTCAGATATTCTTCATACAGTCTGACACATGCCCACGCATCTGTAGCTGCGTAGTTTATCTGTTTCTCGCTTAGCACATCAGCCTCCCAATTTGACAACTGCTCGCGCTTTGATATTCTTTCGCCGAAAAAGTTGGCATAAAGTTTTGCCAGACTTCTGTCCTTCACGCCCAGTTCATCCATATGGTTCTGCAGGTCAATAAAACCCTGTGCATTGAATTCTCCCCTCTTGTGTAAAGCGAGCAAATCATCGTGCCAAGAAAGACCCACTTTTTTTATCTTGGATGTCTCCAGCAGCCGCAACACTGCAGGACATAGTCCTATTCTGTTAAGACGGAAGAGGAAGCACGTGTCCCGAGTACTCACCTGCAGCAACGCAACCTTATGTTTCTGTCCTTTTTTGAACGCGGGTCGCGTCTCGGTATCAAATCCTAATAAGTCATGTGCTAAAAGGTAGTCTGCAGCCTTTTCCGCCTCCCCTTCTGTTAGCACAACAATCTTCCTGCCAGGAAAAATCACTCTGGGCAGAGAACCTATTTTTTTCTTATCGTATTTGCTGTATAGCGTCTTCAATCTCAAGAATCTTAATAAGGTACGTCATCATTTGAGATACGTCCCCCACTGAGAGGGTCATCATCAGGACCGAACGATGTATTAATTGAAGATCCTCTTATGTTACCTCCATCAGATGATGAGGCATAAGGATCATATTCCTCTGGATTAGCAAATCGAGTGTATTCTCCCTTAAATGACAAGGTCACATCAGCCGTAGCGCCCTTTCTGTGCTTAGCTATTATAATCTGTGCCATTCCTTTCAGAGAATTGCCATCTGAATCTTCCAATATATGGTAATATTCCGGACGATGTACGAACAATACCATATCAGCATCCTGCTCTATGGCACCTGACTCTCTCAGGTCACTCAACTGCGGACGCGTTCCTTGTCCTGGTCTTTGCTCCACCGCACGCGACAGCTGTGACAGGGCTATAATCGGGATATTCAGTTCCTTAGCAAGTCCCTTAAGCGAACGCGAAATGGTTGACACCTCTTCCTGGCGGGAATTGAACTTCATGCCCGTTGCGTTCATCAATTGCAGGTAGTCAATCATGATGAGTTTTACGTCTCTCTCTTTAACAAGTCTTCTCGCCTTGGTGCGCAGTTCAAACACCGACAGCCCCGGCGTATCATCGATATATAGAGGCGCACCCTGCATCTTACCTACATTGTTGTCAAACCTTGACCATTCATCCTGGCTTAGCTGTCCGTTAAGAATCTTTGTGCCTGGTACAGAACAGACATTGGAAATCAGTCGGTTTACCAACTGCACGTTGTTCATCTCAAGCGAGAAGAAAGCAACCGGTATCTTATCGTCAATAGCTATATTCTTTGCAAGCGACAATGCAAACGATGTCTTACCCATAGCTGGACGTCCTGCTATTATTATGAGGTCAGATTCCTGCCATCCTGCCGTTATCTTGTCCAGTTCGGTGTAACCTGTTGATACGCCGGTTATACCGCCAGTATTACTTGCCGCCTTCTCTATCAACATACGAGCCTGCTTAACTACGGGGTCTATCTGTACGTAGTCCTGCTTCATCGTCTTCTGAGAAATCTCGAACAATGTTCCCTCTGCTTCTTGCATCAGTTCGTCTATGTCCTGTCCCTCGTCAAAAGCTTTTGTCTCTATTGTCGAAGCATAAGAAATGAGCTGACGTGCATTGTATTTTTGAACCAAGATACGTGAATGATACTCCACATTGGCAGATGAAGCAACAGCATTCGTCAGGTCTATTATGTAGCTGTTGCCACCCACCTGTTCGAATGTTCCTTCCTTTTTTAGTTCATGGGACACCGTCACCATATCCACTGGCTGCTCCTTCAGGTTGAGGTTAAGTATGGCACTGTATATCTTTTGGTGTCTGGGGTCATAGAACACCTCTGGATGTAACAACTCGCTGACAACGGTAAAGGCATCGTTGTCAATCATAAGTGCACCCAGCACATATTGCTCCACATCCACAGCCTGTGGCGGCATATGTCCCAACGTGGTGTCTATAGTCTTATTTCTGCTTCTCGATGACTTTGAAGTAGTATTTGTTGGCATATTGTGATATCTTTTTATTCTTTATTACGATGTTGCAGTCTGTCTCTCTGGGGAATATTCCATATATGGTACTTCCAGAACCAGACATAGAAGCATACACAGCGCCAGCTTCATAAAGCGCCAGCTTCACCTCTTTCAGTATGGGAAGTTTGGGAAATATACTGTCCTCAAAATCATTAACAAGACAGTTTTTCCATTCCCCTATCTCAAGTGTTTCTACTATTTCTCTGCAGTTTTTACTTGACTCATGTGGAGTAATACCGGCATAAGCCTCCTTGGTGCTCACCGCAACATCGGGTTTTATCAGCACAAGATAGTATTCCTCAAACAATTTATTACCATCAAAGTTTATGGGAGTCAATCTCTCTCCGATGCCCTCAGCATATGCTGTCTCTGCTGTTATAAAGAAGGGACAGTCGGCTCCTAAATTCGCTGCCATCCTCTGCATTTCCGCGACAGGAAGACCTAATGAGCACAACTCATTAAGTGCACGTATCATGTAGGCTCCATCGCTACTTCCTCCACCCATTCCCGCCTGTGACGGGATGCGCTTTGTCAATCTGACAGTTATGCCTGGCAAGTTATATTTTTCATTCAGCAGGTTATAAGCCTTCACCACAAGGTTTTGCTCCGGGCTACATAATTCCTTCACTCCTTCTACTTCCAAATGGCACCCTTTCTCTCCCGATATATTGACATCCAGTTCGTCATGAATATCAACAGGAAAGAATACAGTCTCCAGATTATGGTAGCCGTCATTTCTTCTTGCCACCACATTAAGACCCAGATTTATTTTAGCACAAGGAAAATATTTCAATTTTATTTCTTGGTTTATTCTATCTCCTCCAACCACATTGCAGAGCAGGCATCACTCGGCATACGATGGTCGCCACGAGGCGACAGTGATACTGAACCCACCTTAGGTCCGTCAGGCAGACAAGAGCGCTTAAACTGCTGTGAGAAGAATCGCCTGAGGAAAGTTTTCAGCCATTTTCTTATTGTATCTTCATCAAACTTATACTCCTCGTCATTAGCAAAAGCATGTTTCGCAAGCATCAGCACTTTTGATGGTCTGAAGCCATATCTCATAATATAGTATAGGAAGAAATCATGCAATACATATGGACCTACTAAATCCTCCGTCTTCTGGAGTATCTCACCATTTTCGTCAGCTGGTATCAGTTCAGGTGATATCGGCGTATCTATAATGTCGAGAAGTGTGAGACGACTTGCAGGGTCTACACCACTATCCGCTACATATTTTACTATATATCTTATCAGGGTTTTAGGAACAGAGGCATTAACACCATACATAGACATATGATCACCGTTATATGTGGCCCACCCCAAAGCAAGTTCAGACAAATCGCCTGTTCCTATCACCAGAGCCCCCAGTTTGTTACTCAGGTCCATCAATATCTGTGTTCGCTCTCTCGCCTGCGAATTTTCGTAAGTGGTATCATGAACATCCACATCATGCTCTATGTCCTTGAAATGTTGTATGCAAGCCTCTTTTATACTTATTTCCTTTATGGTGATGCCTAAAGATTTCATCAGGCTCATGGCATTTGAATATGTGCGGTCTGTTGTGCCGAAGCCTGGCATCGTGACACCCACTATACCCGTGCGTGACCACTTCAGTTTATCATATGTCTTCACACAAACCAACAGGGCGAGCGTAGAATCCAGTCCACCGCTGATGCCCACTACAACCGTCTTGCATCCTGTATGAACGAGTCGTTTGGCAAGTCCCGCCACCTGGATGTTGAATATCTCTTCGCATGATGCCGACATATCCTCTGTCTGCGGAATGAATGGTGTCGGATTTACCTTGCGCTGCAGCACGAAGTCCTTCGTGTCTGTTGACATACAGTCCACAAATCTCACTGCATTGTTGTTATCAGTGTGCTCTGCGTCATTCTTCCCCACCCTTCTTTGGGCATTGACGAATGTAGTATTATAGCTACGCTCCGAGCGCATCTTCTCATAGTCTATCTGCGAGATAATCATCTGTGGCTCAAAACTGAAGCGTTCACTCTCTGCTATACATTTTCCATTCTCATATATGTAGGCATTCCCGCCATA
>OCTX012185406.1_pt1 | contig 11343 bp, 13 predicted proteins | sample 1539691 | NCBI WGS metagenome assembly OCTX01 (sample SAMN02144231, study PRJEB22623) | gut metagenome | biome: sheep rumen | host: Ovis aries | place: New Zealand | reverse complement strand
AAAAACAAAGAAGGTTGTCTCCCGACAACCCAATCTTTTTACTTAACCTTAAATCTAATACCATGAAAAACACGGTGCAAAGGTACTGCTTTTTTGCAATATGACCAAATTATTTCCTAAAAAAATGTTATAAAACATAATTTTGCAACATGTAGTTTGCAAACATTCCTGCATATCCACGATATTCAACAATTTAGTTGCTGTCTAATAAATCAGGTCTTCTTTTGCGGGTGTGTTCTACGGATTGGTCGTATATCCATTCTTCAATCTTAGCCTGATGTCCGGACAGAAGAATATCAGGAACTTTCCATCCTTTATAATCAGCAGGTCGCGTATAGACTCCGGCTTCGAGCAGTCCGTCCTGAAAGGAGTCATTGAGTGCCGATTCGACATCGCCAAGCGCTCCGGGAAGAAGCCGGACGATAGCGTCGGTCATCATCGCGGCGGGTATCTCTCCGCCGGTGAGAACAAAATCTCCGATACTGAACTCCCGTGTGATGAGATGGTCACGTACGCGCTGGTCAACACCTTTATAGTGACCGCATAGGATGATGATATTCTGCTTGAGCGAGAGTTCGTTAGCCGCTTTCTGGTTGAATCGTTCGCCGTCCGGAGCGGTGAAGATAATCTCGTCGTATTTCCGTTCTGCAGTGAGATGGGAGATACATCTGTCGATAGGTTCTATCTGCAGCACCATCCCAGCGCCGAAACCGAAGGCGTAGTCATCTACTTTGCGATGTTTGTCAAGTGTCCAGTCACGTAGGTTATGAACGTAAATCTCGCAGAGACCTTTGTCTTTAGCGCGCTGAATGATGGAGTGGTTCAAAGGAGATTCTAACAATTCCGGGCAGCATGTAATTATATCTATTCGCATAATTTATTGTTTTCTGTGGCAAAGGTAGTAAAATTTTTGCATATATGCAAATATTTGATTATTTTTCTTCCCATCCACCTTTCTCATTTGTCCTTTCATCTTTTATTTTATATAAATTGTAATTGCCTAAAAATGAGGATAATCCAGAGGTGTTGTAAGGGGCATCGAGGAGGCAATGAGGAGGCATTGGCTATGCAATGGCTATGCAACGAGGGGGAATTATCAGGGAACGGGGTCGTAACCGGAGCCGCCCCAGGGATGGCAGCGGCAGATGCGTTTGATTCCCAGCCAGCCGCCTTTGAAAATACCGTATTTGAGGACGGCTTGCACCATATACTGGCTGCAGGTAGGGGTGTATCGGCATGAGGGCGGAGTGAGCGGGGAGATAAAGAAACGGTAGAAATATACGGGCAATAAAAACAATTGGCGGACGAGATGTCTCGCCCGGTCATTCCATGAGGTGGAGGAGTTGTTTTTATGTTGACTATCACTCATTACTCTTTATTTTTCTCAGGGCTTTGATGACCGCTTTCTCTATTGTTTTGTAAGATTGTTCCTCTTTGTCGATGTAGTTAAAAGCTATTTGGAAGTTAGAAGGCACACCGCTGTCGCTCTGGGAAATCAGGGTATCTTGATGAAGCCGGTACGCCTCGCGCATGAGTCTGCGGAGCCGGTTCCGTTGGACGGCATGCTTGAAGAGCGATTTGGGAGCCCAGACAAGCACTTGAGTCTCCCCTTTCGTTGGTTGGTAGGTGACGCGAAGCGGCCACGCCGTGAAGCGTTTGCCATTCTTATACAGAGCCGCAATCCCCAGAGCTCCGCATAACTTCGCCTCTTTGGGAAAAGTGTTAGGCATTTTTATCCAGATAATCGGCGATAGCCATAGGCAGTGAAGCAAAAGTTTTTCCTTGTCCTGCTTCTATGTCCACTCGCAGCCCTGCGTCCTCCAAAGCGCGTACGGTACCTTCTCCAAAAGCTGCGATGAGTGTCTTCCCTTGTTGCCACTCGGGGAAATTCTCGCGAAGAGAAGTAACTCCGGCAGGCGTGAAGAGTGCGATAATATCATAGTTGAAGTCTTTGTCCTTAGGCCAAGGTGTAGTGACGGTGCGATACATAATGGCGGGTTGGACTTCTATGCCGTTCTGGGCAAACATATTGATTTGGTCCTTGGTATGGATATTGGAAAGCACCATCAGATACCGCTCGTTAGGACGTCGGTGCATAGCGGGAAGCAGGTCTTCAAACTTGTTTCCGGTCTCCGGGAAGAAGACTTTCCGTTTGCGATAGTTGATGAATTTCTGAAGGTAGAGTCCGACTTGCTCCGAGTTGCAGTAATAATGCATAGAGTCGGGCACATTGAAGCGCATTTCTTCGCACAAGCGGAAATAATGCTCAGCACCGAGTTTGGAATTAAGGATAACAGCCGTATAGTCCATGGGATTGATATGCTGCTGTCTGAATTCGCGGGCGGAGAGCCCTTCAATATGAATGAACTGGTGGAAGTCGCATTGTACATCATATTGCTCTTCCAATCGCGAGTATGGGTTATGCGCCGTCTCAGGACGCGGTTGAGAGAAAAGAATTTTTATCATAGAGAAGATATTATTTTCGATGACGAAAAAACAAGGACAGCAAAAGGCAAAACCTCTAATGTGCAGAAATAGAGCACAACATAGAGAATAGCTGTCGGTGACTGGATATAGATGCGCGCCATGCGGTATAGGCACATGACGGTAAAGACAAGAGACACGGCTCCTAACGCCCAAAGACATAGGGTGGGGGTGCCAATCCGCACAAACACCAATGAGCAAATATATAAGATACAAGTGCAGATGGTAACCATGTCCCCGTATTGCTCATAGACGGGCATGAAACGTCGTGACAACTGAAAAGTATAGTCGAGCAGTATATTGCAGAGCATCTTAGCTATCAATACCGTTAAAACAATACCGCAAACAGTGGCGAAGATAGTGAATCGGAAATCTCCTCCTTCGTAAAAACCCAGACAAAGAGACAGGGCTATTGTTCCAATACGGAAAACAGCTATTAAAATTTGTCCGATGGAATTAGCGGGGGCCTCTTTGTAAGTACGGTCAGTTCGCGCGAGGATAGTGACCGGCGATTGAGTAATGACACCGGGCTGCATCACTTCGCTGAACACTGCGCAGAGGAACAACACAAGCATCAACCATCCGCACCAGGAGGCGCTCATAGGAGATAATATGTGTATGACTTCAGTCATGGAGTAGTCGTTAATCAGTCATCAGTTTTCAATCCATAGGTATAATTTGTCACCTCGGTGGATAAGTCGGTCTGTTTTCAAGGAAAAGAAGGTCCCTTTTTTCACGAGTGTTGTCGGCTGTCCGTCTGCGTCCCGCATACCTTCCGCACGGCATTCATAGACGCCGGTGGTCTCTCCGGTAATGAGGAGCTGTTGTCCCTCTTCAATAGCATCTACGGCTTCCACAAGGAACTCCGCCACACTCAGGTTCTTGAAAAAATTGGTACATTTGGCGGCGTATATCTTGGTCCGCGTAGCTTTATTGCCGTATGAACGGGTCCATTCCCCTAACCGCTGTCCTTGGTAATAGCCGTCCCAGAAACCTCTGTTGAAGACCCTGCCCAGCTGTTCGTCCCACCGGGCAATCTTCGGTTCAATTACGGCATCATTGCTGTATTCTCCGTTATGCCATGCCTCTACCGCCTCTTTATAGCACCTGACAACGGTAGAGACATACTCTGGTCCCCTGGCGCGTCCTTCAATCTTCAGAACACGCACTCCGGCATCCAGCATCTTATTCAGGAAATGAATGGTTTTCAGATCCTTCGGAGACATGATATATTGGTTGTCAATATCCAGTTCAAGGTCTGACGATTTATCCTTGACGGTATATCCCCTGCGGCATACCTGTACGCATGCTCCTCTGTTAGCAGAAAGACCGTAGTTGTTAAGACTGAGGTAACATTTTCCGCTGACAGCCATGCATAGGGCGCCATGACAGAACATCTCTATACGGATCGGTTCTCCGTTGCGACCGCAAATATGCTGCTCTTCGATATCGCGATGGATAGATGCCACCTGCTCCATATTAAGCTCACGAGCCAGGACTACGACATCCGCAAACTGAGCATAGAATTTCAGAGCTTCCGTATTCGCAATATTCAGCTGTGTAGAGAGATGAACCTCTTGCCCGATAGCGTTGGCATACTGCATGACTGCTATATCGGACGCAATAATGGCATCCACTCCTACAGAATGTGCTTTGTCCACTATCTGTCGCATCAAAGGCAAGTCCTCAGGGTACATTACGGTGTTGACGGTGAGGTATGTCTTTACACCGGCTTTACGGCAACGCTCAACAATAGCTGCCATATCCTCGGTGGTGAAATTTACTGAAGAGCGTGCCCGCATATTCAGATGCTCAATCCCGAAATAGACGCTGGTAGCCCCGGCTTCTATAGCAGCAGCCAGACTCTCCCAACACCCTACCGGAGCCATGATTTCAATATTTACCGTTGGGTCATTTACCATTTGATTGTTTCTTTTCTGCTTCCAGCAGATATTCCGCTATCTGTACGGCATTGAGGGCGGCACCCTTGCGAATCTGGTCGCTGACGCACCAGAAACTCAGGCCACAGTCCTCCGTCAGGTCTTTCCGTATACGTCCGATAAAGACTTCGTCTTTGCCGCTGAGGAACAACGGCATAGGGTATATTTTATTCTCCGGTTCATCCATCAGTACGCATCCCGGCGCGTTCTCGAAAGCGGCGCGGGCCTCATTGATACTGATAGGGCTTTCCGTCTCAATCCAGATGCTCTCGCTATGTGCTCTGAGAGAAGGTACACGGACGCAGGTGGCACTCACTTTGATGTCCGAGTGCATGATTTTGCGTGTCTCGTTGTACATCTTCATCTCCTCTTTGGTATATCCGTTGTCTGTAAAGACATCTACATGAGGTATGACATTATAAGCTAATTGGTATGCGAACTTGTTCACCGTCACTTCTTCTCCGTTCATCAGCTGACGGTATTGTGTCTCCAATTCTTTCATTGCCTGAGCTCCGGCTCCTGACGCGGCCTGATAAGTAGCGACGTGTACGCGCCGGATATGGCTCAGACGCTCAATAGCCTGCAATGCCACTACCATCTGGATAGTGGTACAATTGGGGTTGGCAATGATATTTCGCGGTCTGACGAGCGCATCGGAGGCATTCACTTCCGGTACCACCAACGGGACATCTTCATCCATCCGAAAGGCAGAGGAATTATCAATCATAACTGCACCGAAACGCGTGATATCTTCCGCATACGTGCGTGATACGTCTGCGCCTGCGGATACAAAAGCAATATCGACGCCTCGAAAAGCGTCGTCATGTCGGAGCTGTTGAACCTTATGTTCTTTACCGTGGAAAAAATATGTAGTGCCGGCACTACGCTCCGAACCAAATAGTCTGAGTTCGGAAACCGGGAATTGCCGCTGTTCGAGAACAGCGAGCAACTCCTGTCCGACAGCGCCGGAGGCGCCAACAATAGCGATAACCATAGTTATGCCAATGCTACAATAGTGTCAGCTTCTTTCTCCTCGAAGTTCAGTTTTCCTTCGCGGGCAAGCCAACCCAACGCCAAGTACAAGTCCTCATTTTTCAGTTTAGTAGCTTTCTTGAGGGCTTTCAAACCTTGTGCGCCATTCTGCAGTGCACCCCAAACGAGGCCTGCATTTTCTCCAATTTTAGTAATCATAATACCTTAAAGAATTTAATGACTAATATGAGTGAATTATGGGTCACTCTTCCCATCTCTTAAATACCAGACAGGCATTATGTCCTCCGAATCCGAAGGTGTTGCTCAATGCATATCTGATGTTACGCTTTTGCGCTTTATCAAAAGTGAAGTTGATGCGATAGTCGATATTCTCATCCGCATCTTCGGGGTCATGATTAATAGTAGGCGGAATTATTCCCTCCTTGAGAGCCATGATACAAGCAAGTGCTTCCACTGCTCCGGTTGCGCCGATCAGATGACCGGTCATGGATTTGGTAGAGTCGAGATTCATCTCATACACATGTTCTCCGAATACCCGCTGGATAGCTTGTATCTCTGCTACGTCCCCCAACGGAGTAGAGGTGCCATGAGTATTGATGAAATCAATATCGTCAGGCTGTAGTCCGGCGTCTTTGAGCGCTAGTCTCATCACACGTTCGGCTCCTTTCCCCTCTGGATCCGGGGCTGTCATATGATAAGCATCCGAGGTCATCCCTTCTCCGACAATCTCGGCGTATATCTTGGCTCCACGTGCTTTGGCATGCTCATACTCTTCCATAATCAGGCATGCCGCTCCTTCTCCGAGGACGAATCCGTCCCGTGATTTGGAAAACGGCCGGCTGGCTGTGGATGGCGAGTCGTTCCTCGTAGAAAGTGCATGCAGAGAGTTAAAGCCGCCGATACCGGTGTAGGTCACATCTGCATCTGCTCCTCCGGTTAACAGCACATCTGCATGCCCCAGACGAATCTGGTCAAAAGCCGAACCTACGGCATGAGAGGAAGACGAGCAAGCGGTGCTCACGGAGAAACTCGGACCTCCTAATCCGAAACGGATGGATATCTGTCCGGCAGCAATACTCGGTATCGCCTTAGGAATCATGAACGGATTGAAACGCGGCACACCGTCACCCTTGGCGAAATCGATAATCTCTTCCTCTGTAGATTGCAAACCACCCATGCCGCTTCCCCAGATCACTCCTACGCGGCTGCGGTCTTCTTTCTCCAGATCCAAACCACTGTCCCGCAAAGCTTCATCTGCTACGCAGACAGAAAATTGCGAATAGCGGTCCATCTTACGTGCCTCTTTACGATCTATGACTTTTGTAGGATCAAAACCCTTTACCTCACCGGCAAACTGGGTTTTGAACAGATGCGCATCAAAGGACGTGATAGGCGCTATACCGTTCTTTCCGGCTATAAGAGCCTGCCATGTCTCTGGCGCAGAATTACCCACTGGTGTCAAGGCTCCGAGGCCTGTTATAACTACGCGTCTTAACTCCATCTTTAGTAAACGTAATAAAATAGCATACGAGTTTACAGTATTCCCGTAAACTCGTATTCCCTCTGTGGATTCAGATTACTTTGTTGCATTCTCAACGTAAGCGATAGCATCACCTACGGTAGCAATCTTCTGTGTGTCCTCATCTGGAATAGAGATACCGAACTCTTTCTCAAACTCCATGATCATTTCTACAGTATCCAGAGAATCTGCACCAAGATCCGTTTGGAAATTAGCCTCGTTGGTTACTTGTGATTCCTCTACACCCAGTTTATCAACGATGATTGCTTTTACTTTTGCTTCAATTTCTGCCATAATACTACTTCTTTTAGTTAATATTTATGTGTGTTTTTATTAATAATCGTAACAACTTGTTTTCGCCTATTCAGCAAAAACGGCACAAAATTACTGCTTTTTTCTTAATTATGCAAATTTTTTTGGCTTATTTTTCATTTTTGTCACCTAAATGTAGCATAATCTTGCCTAAATACACTCCGCTTTTGCCCATTTGGCAAACAGGAATGCTGTCTCCGTCGATATTCGCCACCCTCAGATGATCATACATTTGATGGGTGTGTCCGCCGATTACGACATCTATTCCGCGAGTATGTTGTACCAAGGCCGTATCGCATACATCTCCGGCTGCTTTTCCGAAGGTGCCCATGTGACTCAGGCAGATGACGACATCACATTTTTGGGCACGCAACGTATCGGCCATGGATTGGGCTATCGGGTATGGGGCTAAAAAACGGACAGGGGAAAAATTCTTTTCGGCAATCAATCCTTCTGGATCGCATCCCAAACCGAAAATACCTATTTTTAACGCCCCCTTCCGGACAATAGTATATGGTTTGACGATGTTTTCAAGTGCCGTTCCGGAAAAGTCATAATTGGCGCATACGAAAGGAAAACGGGCTGACTTAAGGATGGTTGCCAGCGTATCCAGGCCGTTGTCAAACTCATGATTGCCAAGAGTGGCTGCATCGTAACGCATTCTATTCATGGCTTCAATCTCTACGCGGCCTTTATAAATATTAAAATAAGGTGTGCCTTGACAAAAATCTCCTGCATCTACCAAAAGCAGGTTCCGGTCTGTTTTCCGTTCTTGCTCTATCAACCCCATCCGTCGGGCATAGCCGCCTTGGCCATTAGCCTTGGGCTCTACTTGGGAATGAGTGTCATTGGTGTGAAGGATGGTCAAGTGATCCTGCTGTGTGCATGACGAGAGAAAGAGCACTATGCAAAGCGTAAAAAATACGGATAATGAATTTTTCATGGCATATATGAAATGTTTAGAATCGTTTGTTAATCTCCTCATCGGAAAGGAGAGAAAGGATGATTTTTCCGTCGTTGGTACGGCGATATTGGGGCAGGGAAACGAGCTTGAGAACCAAATCGCGCATCTCCTCTTCTGTAAGCTGTCTGCCGGACGGGATAGCGGCTTTTTCGGCAAGAGACATAGCAATCTGTTCCCGCCATTCGGATTGAGTGTCTGCCCCTCGATCCCGCACCTGTGTGATAATCTCCTGCAACACAGGTGCTGCAGAAAGATTGCCTATTTGTGCCGGTATGCCTTGGATAGAGTAGCTATCGGGGCTTAATTGTTCCATATCAAACCCGATAGCACGCAAATCATTCAGCATGGAACGGACAAGTATCATTTCATCCTGCGGCAGAGAGAGTATTTCGGGGAAGAGCAACTGTTGCACTGCGCCCTGCATGTGTTGCAATTGCTCTATAAAACGGGAATAGAGCACGGCTACATGTGCACGGTGCTGATGGATGATTACCAATCCGTAGGCGCTCTGTAAGAGGATATATTTCCCGCTGTACTGCCAGAGGGAACAATTCTCCATATCTTCGGTTGACAAAAGAGAGTGTTCCTCGGCTGGAGAGGGCTCTTGACATAACCCTTCGTACAAACTTTCCCATCCCTTGACACTTTGTGCCGGAGTAGGCTTCGTGTGGAAAGGATTGTAGGTGGGGTCTATCGTGACTTGAGGTCTGCTCACCGGTGAGGTGGCAGGAATAGGAATATCCAGGGTGTTTGGATTCTCAAAATCGATTGTGGGAGCCAGACTGAACTTCCCTAATGCTTCCCGTACTGAGGCCATCAGAATTTGGAAAATCGTTTGTTCGTCTGCAAATTTGATTTCCGTTTTGGTAGGGTGAATATTGACATCGATAGCCTCGGGAGCTATGTCAAAATAGATAAAGAAAGACGGTTGGTAATCGCTGGTTAGCATTCCCGAATAGGCCGTTTGTATGGCTTTTAGAAAATAAGGATGTCGCATGTACCGGCCGTTTACGAAGAAATACTGTTCGGCTTTCTTCGTGGCATTCTCGGGCTTGATAACAAACCCGTGGATGTTCACAATCTCCGTTTCGGTATTGATGTCGATAAAAGCGGAGGTGAATACATTTCGTTTGGGATTGCCGAATACGGCTTCGATGCGCTGTTTTTCCGTTCCCGCAGGTAATTCAAGCAGAATCTCGTCATTGTGAACGAAGGTGAATGTAACCTTGGGATAAACCAGAACGATGTGATAAAATTCCGTAAGCAGGTTACGTAATTCCGTTTGGTCTGTCTTCAGAAATTTCCGGCGCACCGGAACATTGAAAAAGAGGTTGGATACTTTGATATTCGTCCCAATAGGACAGCTGCAAGCTTCTTGACGGATAATCTCAGATCCGTGAATCTCAATCAAAGAACCCATCTCGTCTTCAGCTCTGCGGGTCGTCATCTCTACTTGTGCAACGGCGCATATACTGGCCAATGCCTCGCCACGGAAACCCATCGTTCGTAGACTGAACAAGTCTTGCGCTTCTTTGATTTTGCTGGTGGCGTGCCGCTCGAAAGCCAGACGGGCATCTGTCTCGCTCATCCCGCGTCCGTCATCTATCACCTGTAAAAGCGTGCGCCCGGCGTCACGAACAATCACCTGAACGCGTTTTGCCCCCGCGTCCAAGCTGTTTTCTACCAATTCTTTCAAACAAGATGCAGGACGTTGTATCACCTCGCCTGCTGCTATTTGATTGGCTACGCTATCCGGTAATAAATGAATGATATCCACACCTTAAAATATTATAACAAGTAGTAAAAAGCAAAAAGCAATAATACCAGTAAGGCAATCCAAAAACCCAGTTTGGATTGCTTCTTCCGCCTTAGTTCGGTCATGTTTTTCTCATGCTCTTCGCGGAAAGCCCCGCGACGAAGACGCGCAAGTTTTTTATCCTTGCGCGCCTCCTTTTCCTCGTCGAAGTAAATGGGGCGATAGTCCCACTCACGGGGTTTGTTTACTTTCGGAAATAATACCGACATTACTTAACGATAGCCTGGAACTCAGCGTCCTCAGCGAACTTAGCGAACTCAATGTCCTCTGCTGCACGCTCTTTGAATGCTGCGTCTTGTGCAATCGCCGATTTCAGGTTGTCATAGACTGCTGCTTTGTCGTTTGTACGAGCGCCTACGACAGCTTTCAGATATGCAGTTGTTGCATTCGGCTCTTTTACATTGTCAAGTGTCTGACGAGCGGCTGCATATTCCTCGTTCAGAATCTGCTGAACTGCTGCGTTATTAGTAGCGGTGTTGCCATATGCTTTCTTGGCTGCCTCATAGTCTCCTTTCTTGGTGTAGAGGGTACCCATAGCGGCATTCAAGTTAGCGCTTGTACCTGCGGCTTTGCCCAGATACTCTTCTGCTTTATCCAAATCACCATCAGCGATGGCTGCAACACCTGCATTGTAGTTTACATCAGGATCGTTCGGCTGGATTTCAAGTGCTTTTGTATAGCAACGACGTGCCTCTGCAATGTTCTTGTCTGCAAAGTAGAGCTCACCCATGCCATTCCATGCACGATAGTCGTTGTACAGTTCAGCTGCTTTCTGATAGATAGCCATCTTCTCTGCCTTGTCGTTGGTCAGGGTAGCGGAGTATAGTAACTCCTCAACGCTCAACTGAGCAGGATCATTCTTTGCCAGTGCGGAAATCTCCTCGTCGCTCTTGCCGATGAGGTCGGTAGTAAGGATAAGGCGGCTGCGACGGAGAGCAGGAAGAATCTCCTCTGCAATGTTCTTGTATACGGCGCTCAAGTTCTTGATTTGAGCCTCGCGCTCCTCAGGATCGCTATACATGGAGAGAACGCGCAAAACAAGGTCCTTGTCCTGAATATTGCTTTCTTCCATAGCTGCCTGGAAACCTTCCCAGTCTTCTGCGGTGATATTAGCCTCTACCTCGTTGCTGACTTTGTTCTTCTTCAGATCTTTCTTGATGAAATCCTGAGCAGCTTTCTGACGGTTTTTAGCCAGTTTCTCGTTCAGGTCCATTCCGCCATCCGGAGATGCGTAACCGCTAACCTCTATTTTGTTGATGGCTTTCTTCTCGTTTGCCTGAGCGTCTTTGATAGCTTCCTGCAGGGCTTTCATCTC
>OCTX012116915.1_pt1 | contig 11344 bp, 11 predicted proteins | sample 1539691 | NCBI WGS metagenome assembly OCTX01 (sample SAMN02144231, study PRJEB22623) | gut metagenome | biome: sheep rumen | host: Ovis aries | place: New Zealand | reverse complement strand
CCTCAAAAACGATATTGGACGCCTTAGCAAAAGCGTCCAATACCATAAATCCAGTGTTGTGGCGGGTTCCGGCATATTCATCGCCAGGATTTCCCAAGCCAACAATTAAATACTTGTCCATCTCTTTATTGCTTTTGGCTATTGGCTTTTTTGCCAACAGCTAACTGCTAACTGCTAACAGCTAAATCACTCAGCCTCAGCAGCGGCAGCAGCAGAACGAGAAGCACGAGTAGCCTTAACAGAGCATACGATAACCTCCTTAGGAGTAGCGATCTCCAGGCCCTCGAAGCTCAGTGAGCCGACCTTGATAGCCTTACCCAACTGCAGCTCGGTAACGTCGATGTCCAGCTTCTCAGGAATCTGCTTGTAAGGAGCACGAACGTCGATCTTACGGATAGAGAGGTTCAGACGACCACCATCGCGTACACCCTGAGCGTGACCTACGATGTTTACAGGAATACCAACAGTGATGGGCTTGGTCTCGTTGATCTCGAAGAAGTCAGCGTGCAGCAGTGCATCCGTTGTGGGGTGGAACTGCAGCTCCTTCATGATAGCCTTATGCTCAGTACCGTCGATGTTCAGGTTTACAACATATACGTGTGGAGTGTAGACAGCCTTGCGCAGCTCAGCCATTGAGGCAGAAAAAGCAAATGCTTCGGGCAGACCGTTCTCACCCTTCTTCTCACCATACAGATTGCAGGGTACCATACCCTCTTTACGAAGCTGCTTAGAGGCCTTCTTGCCTGTGTCGGTGCGCTTCTGACCGTTTACGTTAATCTCTTTCATAATAAATAATGTGTTACTCTAAAATTAAGTTGTTTGTGCTTAATCCACCATCACACGATGCGAAAAGCGGCTGCAAAGGTACGAATAAGTGAGCAAAAAACCAAAGAAATTGCGAAAAAAATAGCTACGAAAGCAAATTCTTCATTCTTCATTCTTCATTCTTCACTTTTTTTTGTACCTTTGCAAGCGATAAGAGTATCAAATAGCTATTTATACACAAGAATTATGATTAACAGAGAACTCATTAGAATTAAGGTCGTCCAGTTAACCTATGCCTACTATCAAAACGGAAGCAAGAATATCGACACCGCCGAGAAGGAACTGACATTCAGCCTGTCGAAAGCCTATGACCTTTACAATTACTTGTTGGCCCTGATTGTGGGCATTACTCAGGAAGGCCGCCGCCACTTGGAGGTCGCCCAGTCGCGTGCTCAGCGTGAAGGTTTGGCTATGCCCTCGCAGAAGTTTACCATGAACCGCTTCGCTCTTCAGTTGGAAGAGAACAAGATGCTCAACGAGTTTATGGAAACCCAGAAAAAAAACTGGAACGACGAACCCGAATTCCTCAAAAAGATTTACACACAGATCACCGAGAGCCAGATCTATCAGGACTACATGGCCTCACCCGATGACAGCTACGACGCTGACCGCGAGTTGTGGCGCAAGCTGTATCGCACCCTCATCGAGAACAATCCCGACCTCGACAGTCTGCTGGAGGAGCAGAGCATCTACTGGAATGACGACAAAGAGATTGTCGACACCTTCGTGCTGAAGACCATCAAGCGCTTCGACGAGAAGAACAAGGGTCACCAGGAGCTGCTGCCCGAATACGACAGCGAGGAAGACCGCGAGTATGCCCGCAAGCTGTTCCGCGCCAGCATCATGAATGCTGACGAGTACCAGCGCTACATGAGCGAAGCCTCTCGCAACTGGGACTTCTCCCGTCTGGCCTATATGGACATCGTCATCATGCAGATAGCCATCGCTGAGATGGTGACGTTCCCCAGCATTCCCATCACTGTCAGCATCAACGAGTATGTGGAGATTGCCAAGCTCTACTCCACCCCACGCAGTGCCGGCTACATCAACGGTATGCTCGACGCCATTGCCCGCCATCTCATCGAGAAAGGTGTGCTGCTGAAGCCGATGGAGCCAAGACGTGGTGAACGTTAAACATTAAACGTTAAACATTAAAAAACAAACGATATGACACAGTTTTTTCTCGCTGCACAGGCCGCACAGGGCGGTGGCAGCATGACCAGTTTCTTAATCATGATGATAGCTATCTTTGCTATCATGTACTTCTTTATGATTCGTCCCCAGCAGAAGCGCCAGAAGGAGATTCAGAATTTCCAGAACACGCTGCAGGAGGGTACTCCCGTCGTTACTGGCGGTGGCATCTATGGCACCGTCAAGAAGATTGACCTGGCCACTGGCATCATCGAAGTAAAGATTGCCGACGGCGTTGTCATCAAGGTCGACAAGGGCTACGTCTACAAGGACACAGCCAGCACACCCATGCAGAAGTAATTGGCTGTTAGCTGTTAGCTGTTAGCAAAAAAACAAAAAACCAAAGCCAAAGAAATGGAAGTGAAGCAGATATTTACCACTATTAGGAACTTCTTGTTCAGCAATGTGAACAAGCAGTTCCTGGTATTTACTTTCTTTCTCTTCCTCTCATTCATCTTCTGGCTCATCATTACGCTCAACGAGACCTACGAGAAGGAAATCAAGATTCCCGCACGGGTGGTTGGCATCCCTAAGAACGTAGTGCTCACCTCGGTGCCTGTTGACACTGTGCGCACCACCATCCGCGACAAAGGATGGGTTATGATGGTCTACCTCTACACCGACCGTCTGGGCACCATCCAGATACCGTTCAAGAGCTACGACCGTGGTCGTGGCAACGGCACTGTCGGCACCAACGACCTGAAGCGCATCATCGAACAGCGTCTGGAGCTCTCTTCAAAGATTACGGCTGTCAAGCCCGACCACCTGGAGTTCTCCTACAACAATGGCGAGTGCCGTCGTGTACCCGTCCGCTGGGCAGGCCGCGTCATTCCCGACCAGCTCTACTTCATCTCGCACGTAGAGTATCTGCCCGACAGCGTTGACATCTATGCATCGCCAGAGAAGCTCGACAGCATCCGTGCCGTCTATACCGAGGCGCTCAACTACGTCAACTTCCGCGACACGCTGACTGTCGACTGTCAGCTGGCGCACATCCCCGACGTCAAGATTGTCCCCGACCAGGTACGCATCCGTTTCCATACCGACGTGCTCACCGAAGAGACCATCAGCAACGTGCCCATCCACTGCATCAACCTGCCCGAAGGCAAGGTGCTGCGCACCTTCCCGCGCTATGCCAAGGTGCACTTTGTGGCAGGTGTCAGCCAGATACGCACCTTACGTGCTGAAGACTTCCTGGTTGTCGCCGACTTCCGTGAAATCATGGTCAGCCACAAGGAGAAGTGCAACCTCTACCTGCGCGAGGTGCCCCGCGGCGTCAGCCGTGCAGTCCTCGACACCAAGCAGGTCGACTACCTGATAGAAGAAGAATGAAGATAGGCATTACGGGGGGCATCGGTTCTGGCAAGAGCTATGTGTGTCAGTTGCTCAGAGCACATGGCATCGAGGTCTACGACTGCGACCAGGCAGCCAAGCGCATCATCTGCACGTCTGACGATGTTCGCCAGCAACTGCTGCAACTCATCGGCTCCTTAGAGAAAGCCGACATTGCCAGCTTCCTCTTAGAGAGCGAGTCCAATGCCAAGCAGATTGACGCCATCGTCCACCCTGCCGTCTTCCGCGACTTCGAAGAGAGCGGTTTCCAATGGATGGAGAGCGCCATACTCTATGAGTCGGGAGCCAACCAACTGGTAGACCGCGTCGTTGTCGTCACCGCCCCCGAGGAGGTGCGCATCCAGCGCGTCATGCAGCGCGACGGTATTAGCCGAGAGAAGGCGCTCCAGTGGATGCAGCGCCAGTGGCCCCAAGCCGAGCTGCTACGCCGTGCCGACTACGAGATTGTCAACGACGGCCATGCCGACCTCAACAGTCAGATAGAGAAATTATTATCGACGCAATGTCGAATAACGAAATAACGTAATAACGAAAAAATATGAAACAAACTATTTTAGCCATCTCCGGTAAGCCCGGACTCTACAAGTTAGTATCACGTGCCAAGAACAGTCTCATCGTCGAGGCCTTGGACGAGACCCACAAGCGCATCCCCGCTTTTGGTTCTGACCGCATCACCTCACTGGCCGACATCGCCATGTTCACCGAGACTGACGACGTGCCCCTCATGAAGGTTCTCGCCTCTATGCGCGACCTGGAGCAGGGCAAGCCCAGCAGCGTCAACTTCAAGAAGGCCACTCCCGACGAGCTCCACGAGTATTTCTCCAAGGTGCTGCCCGAATGGGATCAGGACCGTGTGCAGAACTCGCACATCAAGAAGCTCATCCAGTGGTACGACATCCTCGTCAAGGCCGGCATCACCGACTTCGAAGAGGAGATGGCTCCCACCGAGGGTGACAACATCGATGACCGTAAGGACTAATTCCTTGACAGAACGTTGTAAAGCACACTACAACAGAGCAAAATAAAGCCGGAAATAATTTTTTCCGGCTTTTTCTTTGGATATATCAAAAACTATTCCTAACTTTGTAGCGAATATTGCAACATGCCACGTGAAAAGTAATCATTCTAACTTAATTACTCATATTATGAAGAAACTATTACTTAAATCAATGCTCCTGCTATGTGCCCTGATAGCAGGCAGTTCAAGTTTGTGGGCAGGAGAAGTGACCATCGCAAGTTTTACAGCTTCAACTGCTAATGCTGGAGATTTAGATGGATGGTCTTTAGTAGCAAATCCTGATTATGCTACAGCGGGAGGTGGATACTACAAATTAATTTCCAGCGACGTTGCTATAGTAACTCCTTCCATCACTTGGTCAAATTATTCGAACATTACAATTACTATTACAGCTCGCACTTTTGGAGGTCCTTCAGCTAGTCAGAAAAAAATATCTGTGATGCAAGGAGAGACAGAATTAGCATCATATTCTCCAAGTAGTACAACTCTAACAGCCAGCTCAGCCTTGGCAATATCTCCATCTACTGGTGCCTTAACTATTAAGTGTGCTGGTGCAAGTTCAAGCAAAGGAAGCGGTGTCTCTCAAATTGTAATTAAAGGTGTTTCATCTGAACCGTCAGTTACCGTAAGTACCACATCTCTCGCTTTTGGTCGAGTAAAAGCCGGTGCTACAAAAGACATGACTTTCACTGTTACACCAGCAAATCTGACTGGTAATCTGAGCATTGCTTGCAACAACGCTAAATACACAGTATCCCCCACCTCTATTGCTCAGGCAACGAGCACTGCTACAACAATTACTGTAACTGCAGCCCCAACGTCAACAGGAGACAATATGACAGGTACTATCACTATTAGCGGTGGTGGACTGACAGAAAACGAAACAGTTTCTCTTTCATGTGTCGTTCGTGACCCTGCTGCTAACGATGGTACAGTTGCTAAGCCATATACAGTCGCAGAAGCTCGTGAACTCATTGATGAGGTCGGTTCAGACAAAACCGGCATCTATGTTAAGGGTAGGATTTCACAAATTGACGAAGTAAGCACAACGAACAAAAATGCCACTTACTGGATTTCCGATAATGGTACAACAACTAACCAACTGGAAGTCTACAGAGGAAGATATATAGATGATGCAGATTTTACCTCAGAAGATCAAATCAATCTTTACGACGCAGTAGTTGTTGTTGGTAACCTTACCAAATTTGGCACAACCTATGAATTTGCTCAGGGCAACTACCTCTATTCATTAACACCCGATTCACGTACCGAGGTAGAATTGTCATGGAGTGCTACAAATGTAGAGATAGCCAAGGGTTCCAGTGAGAGTGAATATACTTTACCTTCATTGATCAATCCCAGTAACGTTGCTCCAATAGTCTACACGATTACAGGAACTGACAATCTGGCAATAGAAGTAGACGGCACTATTCTTGTTGATACTGACATTGAAGGTTCTGTTACCGTTACCGCCACATTTAATGGAAGCGAATCATACAAACCAGCAGAAGCCACTTACACCATTACTGTTTACGACCCAACAATAAAGGGCTCAAAGTACAATCCTTATACCGTAGCCGATGTTCTTGTTTCCTCTTCTAATAAGACTGACGTCTATGTAGAGGGTTATATCGTTGGCTTTGTTACGGGTACATCTACGTTTACAACGACACCAAGCAGTAGTAACAAATCAAACTGGGCAATTGCCGATGACAAGGATGAAACTGTATTCGCAAATGTCATACCCGTTGAGATAAAAACAGCTAATCAGACAAATTATGCTATTGGTACTCACCCAGAATTATTAGGCGCCAAAGTATTAATTATGGGTGATATTACTTCGTACTTCTCGAAACAAGGCGTCAAGAATCTTGGGGAGATTAACGTTAAGGTTCCTGTAACAGTGACTTCTGCAGGATTAGCAACATTTGCATTCAGCAGTAGTCTCGACTTCACCAACGTGGAGAATCTGGAGGCCTACATCGCTAAGGAAGAGGCTGGCGCCATCAAGCTGCACAAGGTCAACAAGGTACCTGCTGGTACTGGTGTACTGCTACGTGCTAAGAACGGCGCCACCGACTTCGAGGTTCCTGTAGCAACCTCTGCCGACGATGTCACAGACAACCTGTTCGTTCGTGGTACTGGCGCAGCTGTTGAGAGTGGCTCTGGCCCCTACAACTACGTACTTGGTAAGCACAATGGCGAGGTTGGTTTCTACAAAGCTGGCGGCATGACCGTTGCTAAAGACAAGGCTTACATCCAGACCACCATCTCCTCTGCACACATCTTTATTGACTTAGAGGATATGGGCGTAACTGGTGTGAACGAAATAACGAACACGAATCTCACGAATAACACGAATGACATCTTTGACCTGCAGGGTCGCAAGGTTGCTCAGCCTACGAAGGGCCTATACATCGTGAACGGACGTAAGGTAATTGTAAAATAATGTACTGAAAGAAATTTTTGATTAATTTGTGGCAATTTCTTTCCAAAACTTAAAAAGAATAGACAATGAAAAAGACATATATCAATCCGACAACAGAGGTCGTAAAGTTGAATATCGGTCAGAACCTTCTAATAGGCTCACCCGCAGTATTCGATGACATGGGAGGTGGCGAAATAACGCTTGACCCATCTACAGAACTCAATCCAAGTATCTTAGACGACGAAGTCCTTAGTCCAGACCTCGGCGACATCACCGACTACGACAACTTCTAAACTTCATAGCACAGGGGGAGCGCCCCCTGTGCTATCTGCTATAAGCATAGAGAAAGCAATTAGCAAAGGTAATACAAACTAAATTATAATCTATTATGAAAAAATTTTTATTAAAATCTCTTTTCCTGCTATGTGCCCTGGTAGTGGGAGGTTCGAATGTGTGGGGAGCAGAAGTTGTGATTTTTAACGTAGCATGTTCATCTACCCCCACAGGATGGACGTTACCAGATGGAATTCAACAAAGTGGATATTGGCTGTTTGCAACAGACGGATATGGCGTAACAACATCATCTTATGACATTTCTGCTTATGACAAAGCAACCATCACGGCTCAAGTAGCAACATACGGGTCTGGGTCAAATCCCAAAGCTAAAATTAAAATTTCATATGATGGGGGAACGACATTTACGGAGATAGCTGAAGTTGGCAATCCAACAAGTTCAACCTACGTAAATATTTCGTATGAACTTGAAAGTGTTTCGGACAATGTTGTAATTAAAGTTTCAAACTCGATAACCTCCGGTCGCGGTCTTCGTTTCAAGAACTTCAAACTTACTGGTACTTCTTCAAAAACGCCAGCAGGTTTATCGTATAGTACAGCAAAATATGCAACGACTTTTGGTGCAGCTTTTGCTACTCCGGTATTGACCAATCCAAATAGTCTTGCCGTAACCTACGCTACAAGCGATGCGACAGTTGCAGATGTAAACGCTTCGACTGGTGCTGTGACCATTAAGGACAAGATTGGTAGCGCTACGATTACAGCATCGACCGAGGGTGATGCAACTCATTCGGCAGGTAATGCTTCTTATACCATCTACGTGTTCGAGCATGACGGAAGCGCAGCTAATAATGCATATACTTTCTCGGAGGCAAAGACATTTATTTCAAATGAACTCTATGATGCTGATACATATTATTATGTAGATGGAATTGTATCAGGTGTAGGTGCTTTTGATAACGAGACTAAGGGTATCACGTACTATGTCTCTGCAGATGGCACTAGCACGGGAGCACTTAAAGTCGTAAAGGGTAAAGGCTTGAATGGCGCTGATTTTACAGCAGCAAGTGACATGCAGAGATACGACATTGTCACTCTCCATGGTAAATTCAATCTAAATAATACAACATCAGAAGTTACTAACAGTGAACAGGTATTCTTCAAGCGTAAGATCGCATCTGGACTGAATGCAATAGATGACTTTGATATGTATAGAGACACCGAGATGAATGTTGAAGACCTCTTCACTATTACTTCTGACGGTGGTGTTTCTTACGAGTCAAGTGACGAGACTATTGCAAAAATTGAAGGTGGTAAATTGAAGGCTTTGGCTGTTGGCACTGCAACTATCACAATCAACGTAGCAGCTACTGAAGACTATAGTGCAGGAAGTGATGAGGTTGTCGTTACAGTTAAAAACAGAGGTGCTGTTGCTCCTGAGGGTTCAAATGCAGGAACAGGCTATTTCAAGGTTACTGACGCTTCTACATTAGCAGAGGGTGTTCAGTTTATTCTTGTAGGTGACGATGCAGATGCTATGGCAGGTCAAAGTGGTAATGTGCGTACTGTTGAGGCTGTAACAGTGTCAAATGGTAGTGTTGCTTCAATAGGTAGTAATGTTCAGGTAGTCACACTTGAAGGCTCAGCTGGTGAATGGTATCTGAAAGTAGAAGATGACAAGTATCTCTGTGCCGTATCATCAGATAAAAATTATATTGGAACAACAGCCACAAAGACAAATGAAGCTAAGGCTACTATCACTATAAATGCGAGCGGAGAAGCTACAATAGTATTCCAAGGTAGTAATACCAGAAATAACCTGAGATATAATTATAACTCTGGAACTCCTCGTTTTACTTGTTATGGTCCATCATCTACAATGGAGAAGCCAGTTATTTATCGCTATGCTAACGTGAATACTTTCGATATTACCATTGGTTCAACAGGTTATAAGACTCTGATTTCCGCTGTTAGCGCCACTCTGCCCGCAGGTGTTACGGCATACAAAGCAGTAAGTGCTGGTGAAGGTAAGATTCAGCTGACATCTGTTGCATCCATCAAGGCTGGTAGTGCCTACATTCTGAAAGGCACTGCATCCACAGACTACACGCTGACAGTAACTGACACTCCAGAGGAGCCCACTGGCAACATTCTTGAGGTTAGTACAGAGAGTACAAGCAATGGTGTTTATGTCTTGTCTAATGGTTCTTCTGGTGTTGGTTTCTACAAGTGGATGGGTGGTTCATTAGGTGCTGGTCGCGCCATTGTTCCTGCCTCTGCCATAACAAGCGCCCACGAGTTCCTGGGCTTCGACTTCGATGGCGAAACGACTGCCATCAACAACCTCACCCCGTCCCTCTCCAAAGACGAGGGAGAGTTCTACGACCTGCAGGGTCGCAAGGTTGCTCAGCCTACGAAGGGCCTATACATCGTGAATGGCAAGAAAGTGATTGTAAAGTAAAGTACTGAAAGAAATTATCAAAGAATTATCCAGAAATTACGATGTACGCTTCGGTATAAAAGAAATTTTTGATTAATTTGTGGTAATTTCTTTCCCAAAAGATAAAAAAAGAACGAATATGAAAAAGATATATATCAATCCCCAAATAGATGTCATCAAGATACAGACCATGCAGATGCTAGCAACGTCAAATTCCTCTCTTAATCTTCACCCAGACGAAGAAGAGAACGACATTAATAACCTCATTTAATCTGTATTCAACTGGTAACCCACCCGCATCGCACAGGACATTCTCCTGTGCGATGCTTTTTTAAATACAGCTATTGACTTATGAGCGCCCGAAGAGCCACTTCTTGAAGAAGGGGCTGACGCGCAGAATGTTCGACGAGATGCAGCAGAAGCCAATAATCAGCAACGCCATTGCTACAGAGATGGTGGTGTCGAGAACGAAGTTATGGCGGTACTTGTCGAAGAACATGCCGATGACAGGAACGTTGGGCATGAAGAAGAAGTGGATGAGGTAGATGTCGAGCGTGCGACGGCCTATATACTGCAGGGAGGCGCCAATAACGGTCAACTTGGTGAAGTACTGCTGGTAGCTGCGGAAGTACATGAAGACGATGGTGAGAAGTCCGAACTTGGCAATGGTGGACGGCAAGTTGGTCCACTCCATGCGCAGCTGGTGCCACTTCAGCACGTCAAGGGTTGCCCAGAGCACGAGGATGATGACCAACGGATAGAACCACTTGGAGTCCATGAGCTTCTGCGACTTATCCCAATAGCGGTGAACGATGTTGCCATAGAGGAAGAAGGGGAAATGGATGAACACGCGGCCCAGCGACAAGTCGTCAATCCACTGCACATGGTCGCCCTTATAACCCTGTGCCCATGAGAAATACTTGGGAAGGAAGCAGGTCTCATAGAACACCAAGGAGACGAGGAAGAGGACGGTGATGGGTATCCACGACTTGACGTGGAACTTGCTCTCTACATAAGCGAAGAGGTAGTAGATGACAAACATCCACAGCAGGGCGATGGTGAACCAGTATCCACCCTTGGTGGCCGAGTGGAAATTGGTGACAACGGCATCCACGAAGTCGGGCGACATCATAGCACAGAACAGGAAGAAGAAGCAGGCGGTGGGAATAATCTGCACCTTCAGCTTCTTGACAAGTAGCTGTCCGAGATTGTGGGCATCCCACACCTGTGCGGCCTTGTAAGCCAGAAATCCACTGACGAAGAAGAACAGCGGCATACGAAACAGCAAGAGGAAAGGCAGTGATGACGACCACTTCCAATTCTGTTCAAAGCCCATCTGACTGACGTGATTGGCTACGACAAGTATCATGGTAAAGCCTCGCAGGGCATCGAGCCATTCTAAACGGGGTTTCTTAACGGGGAAGTCCATTTTATAGATTAAAGATTAAACATTAAAGATTAAACGTTAAACATTAAACATTAAAGATTAAAGATTAAACGTTAAACATTAAACATTAAACATTATAGATTAAACATTAAACGTTAAACATTAAGAGAGGAGTGATAATATCTGGCGGACCTTTTCATCCATGGGCTGCAGGGCGTCAATCCAGTGGATGGTGAAGCCACGGCGCTCCATGCCACGGAACCACGTCATCTGACGCTTGGCAAACTGGTGGATGGCAATCTCCAAACGCTGGTACATCTCGTCGTAGGTGGTCTTGCCAACGAGATACTCCGTGACAAACTTATACTCCAAACCGTAATAGATGAGGTCGTCAGCGGGAATGCCCTC
>OCTX010905003.1_pt1 | contig 11344 bp, 22 predicted proteins | sample 1539691 | NCBI WGS metagenome assembly OCTX01 (sample SAMN02144231, study PRJEB22623) | gut metagenome | biome: sheep rumen | host: Ovis aries | place: New Zealand | reverse complement strand
GCCTTCTGGTCAAGTGCTTCATAAGCGGCGTCAATCTGAGCGATAACAGCGCCGGAGGACTGAATCTGTTTTGCATCAAATGCCTTGAACGAATAGAAGAGCGCTTCCCTCAACTCATTAAGCAGGGCAGAACGTGAGGAATAAGGCGCTTCAAGGCTGTGAGGCTCTGCATGTGCACCGTTTCCGCCGCCGGTGAAGGCTGTGTGCATGGTCTTTACACGCTCAACGAATTTTGCAAGGTCCATTTCATGCATACCTTCCGCATTGTTGATGGCCCAATAGATATAACTGGCTTCTTCAACGGTATTTGCAAAGCCGGATTCAATCAAATCAAAGCAGTCAATCAGTTCCTGCCTTCCCTCCAACTCTGACTGCTTGTCAATGCCATAGAGCGGCACAACAGGGAATGTGGGGTAATTCTGCCCGTCATAGATTTCCGTGCCTTCTGCCTCTGTGGTTCTTGTCACCTGAATGTATGGCCTTTTCTCTCGCAGTATGTCGCCGGTCTCTTTGCCGTCGCTTGTGTCAGTCCTCCAGATATATTCTGTATATCCGTCAGGTTCAAACATTGTCGCCCTGAGCGGACGTGACTCATCAAGTCTCCAAAACCGAGCCCCCGCCATGAGGGCGCCGGTCTCTTCGTCATAGAGCGGGGCAAACTCAAGAAATCCGTATGTCTCAAGGTGATCCAGATTCCAGAACCCGAATCCTGCACGCTGAACGAGCGCATACCTGGACAGCTTCTTCAATTGTGTATCAAACTTCGGGCCAAGCGTCTCTTTCGTGGCATCATCCGCCCATGTAACACCATTCGACAGCAGATATTGGTTCAGCTGTGATGTGAAGTAGTTGAACCAATTCGACCGGAGTTTGTAGTTTGTGGAATAGTTGTCGGGAATCTGCTTTCCGGTAACTGTATAAAGCAGTTTGCGGAAATTCATGATTGTTTCGTTTTTTCTCCGATAGTATTTCTCTGCGGTTTCCGCAAATCTGTATTCAGGCGAACTTGTATGTGCTGTGATCACAGACCGCAGAAAGTTTTCCTTTTCGCCTTCCGGCACTCTTAACCAGTCCTGATATGTGTACAATGTTCTATACCTCACATAAATGCTGATTGCAGTTCTATTTCTGTAGGTGCGATATGTTTTGTCCGAACGAAGTAGCGTGCGCTGTCACACGCATGGTCGTTTATCTTTACAGGTGCATCAATGTCGGCTCTGTCCTGCCAGACATACCCTTGCAATTCATGTATGAATGCTTTGCAGTCAGGAGAAATCTTTACTCTTCCAGCCTGCATTGCTCTTGCTGTGTCTCTGATACCGTCAAGAACGTCATTGTATGCCGGTCTTACCATGAAGATTTCCTTTTCCCTCAATGCGGCAATGAATGAAGCAGCGGACGGGTCAACAATCGTTTCTATCTGCGTTATACTTCCTTCTGCAAATATGGAGGATTCTTTTTTGACGTACTGCATGTACGGCTTTACAAAAGCAAGCATATCCTTCACATACTGCGCATCGGTCTTTGTGCCGGTGATCTCTTCACGACCGGAGTAATAATACTCTTTGACTGCGTACCATGTTTGCCCGTATTTCTCCCATAGAAGGGCCGCAAAGGCGTTCATTGTACCGTAGTCAATAGACAGGCAGTAATCTTCCGCAGGATAGTCAGGAGGGCTTTCTACGCATTTCTCCCAGAACGGATAGATAAGACCTTCGGCAAGCGCCCACAGGCCCTTTATATACCGGTCATAAAAGACAGTACCGGCATATTCCTTGCAAAGGTTCTCGACAAATTCTTTTGACAGGAATGGATTGTCGAAAATCGTGTATTTCTGAACATATTTGTCTATATCATTCCGGTCTATGAATTTTTTCAGCCAGTGTTCGGGATACTCAGGGTTACATGCACCGTCAAACTTGCTATAGGGCTTATCAAGTCGGGATTGTAGCATGTGGAATACATCCTCATTCCACTTTGCTATTTCATCACCATAGCAGTATTTGATAGACATACCCTGTAGCTGATTGACCTGATTGGCTTTTTCCGCACCGATGCAGTAAACACGCTCACCGAATATATTTGCTATGTTCCGGCTGTTGATCGGTGAGATATAAGCACCGACCAGTGCTTCCCTCATTGGTGCAAGGACGTTTCTTTCTATGGATTCTTTGGAGACGCCCAAAATGACATTAAGCCCGTCTTTTCCCTTAACATCCATCAAGCGCATGGGTATGACCTGTGCTATATCAACATAAGACTTCCCCGACCTTACAGCACCAATCTTAAAATTATATCTGTGGTTCGCCTTCGCTATGTACTCCATCTGTTTCCGGCTGAACCCCGTTGTTCTCGGCATCTTCCTCTCCAAATGCGGCTATGGCCTGCGCTCTCGTTGTGTTGAGTATCTCTGCCAATACTTCAACAGCACTATTGTCTACAACTTCCGGTCTGTCTCTCCACTTGTCCGGCATGCGGTTCTTCAAAATGAAACATATTGCACCCAGGTTCGGCGGGATGTGTCGCCGCCTGGCCCGTTTCGTGATCGTGGTAAAGCCGTCAGGGCTTGTTGTCTCTGTCTGCTCTGTTTCTGTCACGTCATAACCGATGGCTGACTTATACAGGGCATTTTCGACTTCTATGTGACAGATTTCTGCACCTTTTTTTAAAGCGTCGCCTATCTGCTTGTGTGCTTCGGCCCATCTGTAAAGAGTCTGTCGCTTTATGCCGATGTTTTTTGCGATCTGTGCCATATCAAGGCCGTCACGCCGCCAACCCTGTAATAGCTTTAGATTGTCTGGCTCTAGCCATTTTTCATATAAACCTTTTGCCATAAAAAACCTATATTTTATGCTTGCAATATAAGCACGCTTATATTATAATCAACAGTGTCAGATAACTATATACTTTTGGAGGGCTTGCCATGAGTTACGAGCGCATTGATAACTATATGTGGGATTTAAGGCTTCGGCTTATGAAAAAGCACGGAGTCGATGAGGCAGACAGGATCATTGACCCGCTTGCCTGGTACATCAGGACAGACAGAGCGCCGCTGTCATTCATCAGGGCCTTGCTTGAGGCTAAACCCTTTATGATCTGCCGAAAGCTTGAGGCGGGCGGCTCTGTAGACGAGTGTATAGCCCGCATTACAGCCTATATAAGGCCGGTTTGATACCCGGCCCGCCATAATGTAGCCGTTGGCGGTCGCAAGCCCGCAGGAGGAATACAGAGCGTGGCACATTGACAACTGAATAAAGGAGGTAAACAATGACCAATTATACAATCAGGGATTGCGAAACCGGCGCTGTGGTCTGTACCGGCTATTGTGCGGATTCTGAGGAGGAGGCCGTCAGCCTCTTTGAACAGGATCACCCGGACTATGACGGCGATGTTTACGCCGCTGTCGGTAACTGGAATGACTGAAAGGAGGTAAAATGAAAGCTTTAACCGTTTACCCTGATATTGCCATGCTGATTGTCGGCGGCCTGAAAACCGTAGAGATCAGGACATGGAAAACCGATTACAGAGGGGATATTCTTATCACAAGTAGTGCAAAGAAACTTAAAGGCACGATACCGGGCCATGTGATGGGGATCGTCACGCTGAAAGATGTAGTGCCCTTTAAAAAGGAGCACATGAAGGCTGCTATGGTTACTCACATGGTCGGCAACTCTTACGCCTGGATTCTTGAGAACCCCCGCATCATCAAGCCGATACCGATAAAAGGCAAGCTGTCATTATGGGAATCGCACCTTGACTATAACGACCTGCTGATTCTGCCTAAACCCAAAACAGAGGAGGAGGACAAAGAACTTGACCGGATTTATTGGGAGCCGTTAGTCATCTGATCTTTTCAGCCGCCGCACCTGGTCTTCTGTAACGAACTGCTCAAAACGTGGGACAGAGATTTCTTTCATAAAGGAGTCTCTGTCTTTTTCGTTTTCAAAAACAACAGTCAGGTAAAATTGCGGACTCTGATCATCTTTCATTTTCTGCGTAGATTTCTTTCTCGCATCTTTTATTTTTTCCAACTCACCCCGTATATCCTCTTTTTCTTGCGACTCAAACAGCTGTGAAAAGCGTTCGTCGCCATCAAACATGAAATCAATGTCTGATTCTGTAAAACCCATGTCGCCGGACAGGTCGAGATCAAATTCATCTGCCATGTTTGCCAGTTTGTCCAAGTCCCATTCACCCTGCATCGAAGGATTGTTCAACTGGACATTGAGAGCGGCCTCTTCCCGCTCGTCTACATCAACGACACAGACGGTCAGATCATAGTCCTTGCTCTTTTCCAGTGCGTCAAGCTGTTCAAGCCTCTGGTGTCCTCCGACAAGGTTGCCGGTGCGCTTATTCCATGTCAGGGCGGCGACCAGTCCATGCTTTGCAATATTCTGTTTCAGTCTCTTTTTTGCTTTGGGATCCATGATACGGGGATTGTACGGGGCATTTTTTATCATGTCCCTGCTGATTGTCTCCGTATCATATGCCTGGTATTTACTCTTTGCCATTCATCATCTCCGCGCGCTTTGTTATTGCTCCCGCCAACGGGTATACAGATAGTATCTTTTCGTAATCGTTAGGCAACTTTTCCTGTATGTACATCAAATCCATTGCCTTGAATATCCGCAGGCTGTGTTTCAACTCTTTTTGCTCTTTCGGAAGATACAGATTTTTGAATTTTATATAATCGTATATTTCCCGTGTTTTCCACATGGCAACAGGGAAAAGCCGACCGGATTTTATATCAATCGTCGAACTATGCTTTATCCTTGCACGCCTCATAATGGAATCGTTGATTCTTTCCCCGCCTGCGACCCACCATATCCCAGTCTCATGGCGCAGATAATTCCACACATCCGTCTCAGATACAACCGGAAATTCGGGATCGGGGGCGGTGTATATCCCATATCTGAACATAGCGCCGCATGATTCTATGGGGACTCGGATTATTTCAGTCTTATATTTGTTTTCATACCAGTCCAACAGCTTTTCGTTAAAACTTAATCCGGGCACAGCGTACTGAAAATACGGTTGGACTCTTTTAAAATACCTAAAACAAATGTCCAAAACCACAATACTTTCTTTTCCACCGGAAAACCCGACCAGAACAGAATCTGTGATTTTGGACATCGTTTTTACGGCATCAAACAGAACCGTTGACATATGATCTTAGGACTTGTCGCCACCATTACCGGCGTTGCTGTTCCTGCGCATTCCAATCCCACGATTGCCCTGACGCTGATTGTACCGCAGTCCTGCACGTCTCATCTGCGTGTTCATGTATGCGCGTGCAGTGTTCCTGACTCTCTCGCCCATGCCGTACTCCTTTCCTAATGTTTTGCAAAACGACAGTTACCGTAACTAATTATATTATACCAAATTGACCGAATCAGTCAACGCACATCCATAACAAAAAACCGGAGCATTTCTGCCCCGGCTCTTGTCACATCCTTTCAATTTTTTCCTTTACAGCCTGAATGAAAAACTGCTTGAACGGCATTCCCGCCTTCTCTGCGGCTTCGTAAAACTCCGCTTTCGTTTCCTTCGGCACTCTGATCGTGATGCTTGCCAACTTGCTATTATACCGGCTGACAGCATTCCTAACATCCTGCTTGTACTTCTCGCTTTCGGTGTATGCAGTCATAAGCCACCTCCGAGATAGTCAAGTTCATAGTCTGCCAGTTCCTTGTCAGTCAGAGGCCGGTTATAGATCAGGATGTCGTGGTACTTGCCGGATTCGTCATCCTGGCGCTCCACAAAGCCTTCTTTCGGCTGACAGCCAGGGGAGAAACCACGGAGGCGCATTCCGTACCCGTACAGGAGCAGGCCGTCTCTTCTCAACTGCTCAACAACTGCCCTGATCACGTATTCATTCACAGAAAAACCAGCCTTTTTGATGATCTCTTTGCTCCCCTTCGGGAGCCGGATTGTCGCTTTGTCTACCTTTTCGGCATCAAACTTTTTAATTGCTCTTCTTCTTGCTTCAGATGGTTCTCTAACTGCCATTACACTACCCTCCTACTGTGTGCTTTTTTATTTACTTCTGCCTGCTCTTCTTCTGACATTGTCAGAAATTCATCATAGGATATTCCGGCTCTTGATCGGTAATAACTGTCTCGATTCTGGTACTTGATTAACGGCCCATATTCTGTCTTTATTTCTTCTTCACGTTCCGGTTCTCGTAAAACTTTATACATCATGTTATATGCAGCAGGAGACCGGAAGAAAAACCGTTCTAAAGGCATTCCAAAGTGTTCGCGGCAAAACTGATCTGCAAAATACTGTGTTATCTGTTCCCGCGTCTCGTAATACTCGCCCGTCATTGGTTGAACATTATACAAATCATGCCCTTTCGCCTTCATTCGGTTTATAGTCTCTGCCTCTTTTGTGAACAATTCAATTTTACGATCACAGACCACTTTCAATACAACGGATGCCTGGAACCTATCTCCGTTGTTATAGTCGGCCTGCATGTTCTTGTTTTCGTGTCTGCCGGCCTTCAATGCCGCCTGGTGCTGATCTATTCGCATACCTATGTTTTTACTTGAACCGATGTATGTTTTGCCTGATCTGTTATTTATAAGGCAATAAACACCGGCATAATTATATTTTCTCATGTGATCACCTGCCTTTCTTCTATATTTTACCATATTTTTATATTAGTTGCTAATACAAAATGCACAATATTAGCATCTAATTTTTGTATAAAATGCCATATTGACTTATTAGAAGCTAATACTTATTATTTAACTTGTAAACGGCAACCGACAAACAGGAGGGATAAAAAATGACTATCAACGGGAAAAGGGACTTTACATTCAACGGTAAAAAATACCACGTTCAAGACTTACCAAAACAGGATAGAACAAACGGCGCTAAATATTGCATTTGCTTTGTTATAAAAGGATTTTATGTATTAGCTTATAACAAGCTAGGTTGGAACATTGAAAAATTTGCATCTATAAAAGATGCGCAACGTTATGTTAGGGACTACGATTTTTTACTCGATGTATTTTGATCTATACCCCGTGATCGTTAAAGTTTTTAGGGACTTTGATGGAAAAGTTTATAATTGCAGACTTGAAAAAGCATTGCAGGCAGCATCGCCGGAAAACAGAATATATTGCAATAAAAGATTATCATGGATTGAATGCTATTTATGGATTAACGGCGAACAGATCACGCTTGCACAAATAAGGATTGACCAATTAAAAGATAATAAAAGAATTGACGCGGCCGCGTTTATTGAATCAGCACAGAATAAACGAGCGGATTTTTTGCGGGAGGCCGCAGAACTTGACAGGGTTGTGATTGAATATGATTCGATCAAAGAACAAATACAATCTTTAAAAAAGGCATTAAACGCGATCTATGACGGGATGCCATACAGGGCCCGTGATATTATGAATCTAAATAGAACCTGGTAAAACACAGAGCCGGAGCGGAGGACCGCGGCCGGCTTTTTTATTGACTTATGCACATTGCAATATATTAGCTTCTAATATTTGTATATTCTGTCTATTGTATTAGCTTCTAATATTGTTTATAATTAGTCTTGTAACCGAACAGGACACAAGCACATAGGAGGGCTTGAAATGACATACTTTAAAGGAATCAAAACAATAGAGGATTTAAAGGAAAAATACCGTGATCTGTGCAAGGAACTGCACCCGGACAACGGCGGCGACACCCGCAAGTTTCAGGACATGCAGAATGAGTTTACAGAGCTGTTCAAGGCCCTGAAAAATGTACACCGGACAGCGGCGGCGCAGGATCAGGAAGAAGAACAGGAAGAAGAAGCACCGGAGGCGTTCGCAGACATTATCGCCAAAGTCGCCGGATTCGATGTAGACATCGAAATCATCGGCAGGTGGGTGTGGCTGTCTGGTAACACCTACCAGTATAAAGACGGGATCAAGGCCGCCGGATTTTTCTGGTCAAGCAAACACAAAAAATGGTATTGGAACGGCGGCACACACAAGAGCCGCAAGCATAGCCGCCTGAAAATGGATACCATCAAATTCAAATACGGATGCAAAAAAGTCAAGGCCGGACATGCGCAGGCCCGACTTGCTACCGCTTGATAATTGCCCCGTGTGGAGGACAGACACCGGCCCGACACCGGCACGGGGATTTAACTGTAAATCAGCATATAGGAGGCCACAGCATGGTTAGATTGCAAATTGAATATGACGCCATAGATTTTTTTGGTGGCATATCGAAAACAGGGGCCACAGTACCGGCCACAAAAGACAGAGTAAAAAAGGCCGTTAAAGGCTTGAAATTAAACTCTTCTTTTTCTCTGTCGGTCGTCGGAAATGGTAATTTTGACTGGTTTCATTATGAGTCGTTCGACGATTACATGATCGGAACCGTCACGCATACTCATTTTGACACTGATAGCATTACAGTCAAAACGGACACAAAAATGAAAATTGCAAGCGTCAAAAAATTTATTTTCAGCCTTTTGGAGGAGGACAAAAACACATGTGCATGACCAACAGAATGATTGACAACAGATGCAAAAAATTGGCCGACATCGAAAATCAGATCAAGGCCCTGACAGATGCGGCGGACGCCATCAAGGCGGAAATCAAGGCCGACATGGAGGCGGACAGCCTGGAGGAGATCGACACCGGAAAATTTAAAGTACGGTACAAACTCGTTGAGTCTATGAGACTTGACAGCAAAGCCCTGAAAAAGGATTTGCCGGACGTGTATGCGCTGTACAGCAAGGTTTCGGCCTGCAAGCGGTTTACAGTAGCATAACAGGCATAGAAGCCGTCACAGAGCCACAGAGGGCCGTTAAAATGGCTGTCTGTGGCTCATATCATAGGAGGATTTGACCATGAAAAAAACAAGGTTTTTTATCTATGGGATGTTTAACCCGGATGTAAAAGGCCCCGTGCCGAAAATGGTAGACGGCTACTTTGTCTACGTTGACGGGGTTGCAATCGGCCTACACAGATGGGACAAAAAATCGGAATGGATTGCAAGCGAATTATCAACCGGTATTCGCATTATGGCCGGTGATACCAGGGAAAAAGCCATTGAAAATGCAATGCCATATTTGCCCGCCGTTCGTGATCTTCTCAAAAAAGGAAAGATGATACCGGTCAAACAGGCCATAGAAGCCGCCTATAAAGCCGCCTGACAGCTTGCAAGCCGTCAATGGTATATTTGGCCCTGTAAAGAGTGTAAAAGCCTTTACAGGGCTTTTCTGCGCCTATAAAAAGCAAGGGCCGTGCACGTATGGCACAGCCCCGCTTATTTTGCCCTGTACGGCCTTTTATATGCTTTTGTGTGTATTTATGCCGCCATGCCTGTAAAACGCTTTACAGGGCCATTCTGCGGGCCTATTCGCACAGGAAAAACTTTTCACGTTCTGCAAGCTGCGCAGAAACATTTTTCGCTTTGTTGTGTTCGGCCTTCTTCTTTTCGATTTCAGCAAGCATTGAATCAAGTGCTTTTTCAAAGTCTTGTAAACATGGATCAATAATTTTTTCGCACCTGCCGTATTTGTTTGCAACAATTATATGCCATGAGCCTATTCTCTTTAAGCCTGTAATTTCTTCCGTCTCGATCAATGGTGTCGTTGTGATCGAGACGGCATTGTTAGCGGCATAAGTCATAATATCAAACATGTCCGCCTCCGTTGAGATAATCCGCAAACTGCTGTGCTTCTTCAAGGACTGTCCAGTATCCCTGATAGGGTGTCATGTTTCCCCATACATCATAATGGCAGACCTGGAAGAGGTTTTTCTTGCCGTCAACCCGTCTGACCTTCCACGGGTGTCTGTCTTTGGTCGCAATATCTATCTTTTTCGCTGTCATTTGTTCCTCCCGCAGGGCTTCATTTCATGGCATCCGGCATACTGGCACATAGGTACGAGGAATGGAGCAATCTCCGGTGTCCTGAGCCTGGCTTCTGCGCACATCATCCCAACTGCAATTCTGGTCTTTTCTGCGGCCTTATTGCATAGCCGCTTATTTGCGATAACCATAAGTTCTTCCGCATTTACGTCAAGGATCATGTTGACTGGTGTATCCCTTCGGGCGGCATCACCGTCCATTTTCTCCTGCCGGTCGTTGCGGAGACTGCTGACATAAGGCTGTGCGTGGATGTGACGGCAAATGTGAACAGAGGTGTTTGATGGAATATCCTGAAAAAGAAAGCTGTACTTGAGATACCTGATAGGGCTGTGTCTGGCTTCAAGGATTTTCCTCTTCCACTCCAATGTTGGAGGCTTGATGGTTCCAAGCCCTTTTCCGTACTCAGTAATCAAGGCCCTTCGCTTTGCTTCAATCCAGTCATCTTCTGTCGGATACTTGATGCATGTGACTTTCAAATCTTTACCTCACTTTCCAAATCTATTCCCAATTCCTTTGCGGTCTGCTCTGACATAAGCAGTAGCCCTGTATCCTTATATGCCTGCCTGACAATTTCCTTTGTGTTCTTCTCGACAAAAAGGTTTTGCAGGTCGGTCAGCACATCCATGATTCTTTTGGAGCCGAACCCATATCTTTTATGCAGGACTACTGCCAGACCAGAGTATATCCAAGATACGTTTTCCTTGACGTTGCGGCTGTACCGCTGTTCCTGGCGACTGAATTGACTGCCGTGCCTTTTATTCCGTTGTTTACTCTTCGGCATTTTTGTCTCCCCTGCATTTGTCGGTGACTCTTACAATATGTCCGTACTTTTCGCATTTGTACTGAGGCGGGTCACTGGCGTACATGACTGAGTAATCTACATAGCCACAGTTTTCACAGCGGAATCCTGGAGGCGGGCATTTGTGCGGTTTTTTCTCCTGCATCTTGATCCTTACTGCCTCATGTAAATCACATCCACGCTCTGCCATGATTTCCTCGCACTCGGTGAGGGTCTTGTTGAGGACGCGGAGGATTTCGGCTTTTATGTCCAATATAATCTGCTCGCTCATTCCTGCCCCTCCCTCATCTTCTCAAGGACTGCGGCGATCTCGTGGAAGTGTCTGCCGGTCTTTTTGGCGTTTTTAACTTCGTCAAATCCGGAACCACCTGCATGAAAATATTCAAAATGCACAGGCCCGACTCCAATCACGGCTGCTTTTCCAAAATCCGTTATCACTTCATCCCCGACCTGTATCTGCTCTTCCTGCTCCTGCTCATACTGCCGGATTTTCTCGATGGCTTCGGAGGCGGTGTATTTCATGATGATGTGCCAACCGGTCGCGCCAAAGATTTTTTCTCCTTCGTCATACGGAATAGCAGCAATCTCCCTCGCCGCCTCCCATGCATCATTGAGACCATTCTCATAACCACATTTATATGCACATGTCCTTGGAGCATCCCCCCAATG
>OCTX012211224.1_pt1 | contig 11349 bp, 14 predicted proteins | sample 1539691 | NCBI WGS metagenome assembly OCTX01 (sample SAMN02144231, study PRJEB22623) | gut metagenome | biome: sheep rumen | host: Ovis aries | place: New Zealand | reverse complement strand
GGGGGGGGGGGTGTCATGGCCGACATGCTGCTGACTGACCCGCCCTATGGCGTGAGCCTCGGCACGGACGAACAGGGTCACCCTTTGCGTCCGTCGGAGATTAGGCAGCGCCGCAGGCGCACCGACGGGCAGGTCATCGACAACGACAGCCTCGGCGCCGACGAGTTCCAGGACTTCATGGTCGCCGCCATGGGCGCGGCCGACACGGCCCTCCGCCCCGGCGCGGCGTTCTACGTCTGGTTCGCCGCCGCGGGGCGAACCATACAGATCTACAACGCCATGGCCGAGGCGGGCTACGAGATCCGGCAGGAGCTCTACTGGATCAAGCAGATCTTCACCCTCGGGCGGCAGGACTACCAGTGGCAGACCGAGCCGTGCGTCTACGGCTGGAAGTCCGGCGCCGGGCACTACTTCGCGCCGACCCGCTCCGAGCGCAACGTCCTCGACGACGGCCTCGACACGTCGCGCATGACCAAGGACCAGCTGCGCAACGTCCTCGACGACATCATCGCCGGCATCCAGACCGACGCCATCCGCGAGGACCGCCCCATGCGCTCGCAGGAGCACCCGACCATGAAGCCCGTCGCGCTGTTCGCCCGCCTCATCCGCAACAGCACGCGCCCGGGCGAGACGGTCCTCGACCCGTTCCTTGGCTCGGGCACCACGGTCGTGGCCGCCGAGCAGATGGGCCGGCGCGCCATCGGGTGCGAGCTCGACCCGCACTACTGCGACGTGGTCCTCAGCCGATGGGAGCGACTCACCGGGCGGGAGGCGACCAGGGCATGAGCGGCACCGTCACCGCCGTCTGCGAGCGCTGCGGCCGCCCGTTCGAGGTCAAGGAGGGGCCGGGCCGCACGGCGCGCTACTGCTCGACCAGGTGCAGGGTTGCGGCATGCCGGGAGCGTGAGCGCGAGCCCGTCGTGCCCGACGTGCCGCCCGCCCCGCGCCACGTGAGCGACGCCGACCTCGCCGGCGCCGTCCTCCAGGCGAGGGGCGCGCAGGCGACCTTCGACGCCGGGCGCCGCTCGGGGCCGCCCACGCTGCGGCCCATGTGCGACCGCATCGCCGAGGGCATCGGTCGCGTGCTCGACAGGGAGGGGCTGTGATGAAGGGACGCAAGCCGCAGGCCAACGCGATCAGGCGCGGCGGGGCGCAGCCTGGCGCCATACCCGTCGTGGCCACGCCCATCGAGCACGGCGTGACCAAGCCCGACGAGGTCCTCGCAAACCCGGACCTCGACGCGATCTGGGACACCGTCGTCGGCCCCGGCGCCGCCTACCGGCAGCAGGACGAGCCGCTCCTCACGCAGCTCGTCTACTGGCTCGACGTGGCCCGCACGTGCCGCGCCGCCATGACGGCGCCCGACGGCCGGACCCTCATGACCGTCGTGGGCGTCGGCCCCAAGGGCCCCGACGGCAGGCACAAGGACTTCCGGCCAAACCCGTACCTCGCGCAGATGGAGAAGGCCACCAACATGGTCCTGCGCCTGTCCGACCAGCTGGGGTGCACCCCGCTCGCCCGCGCCCGCATCGGCGTCACCGAGGCCGCGACCCAGTCCATGCAGGTCGACATCGCGGCGCGCATCCGCGCCCTCATGGACGAGCGGGAGGGCGGGCGATGATGGGTGCCGTGGTCATGGCCGGCTGGATCGTCTACTCGGCCCTCGCCCTCGCCACGGCCGCCGCCGGCATCGCCTACGTCGTGCGGGGGCTGCGGGGGCCGCGATGAAGCGCAAGAGGCCGGGCCGCTACTCGCGCGCGGGGCTGCGCGAGGCCGACGCCCGCGAGCTCATGGCCGAGGCTTGCCTCAAGTACGTCGGCAACGACGAGTTCTACGGGCAGCCGTTCAAGCTCGACCCGTGGCAGCGCGACAACATCTGGCGCCCCGTGTTCGCGGCGGGCAAGGCCGACCGCCGCACTGGGCGCTTCGTGCGCCGCTACCGCCGCGCGCTCATAGGCGAGCCGCGAGGGCTCGGCAAGACGGCGCTCGCCACGGCCATGCTGCTCTCCGAGGCCACCATGGCGCCAGTGATGAACGGCGAGTACGGCCTCGTCGCCGACAGCCGCGACAACGCCCGAAAGGCCTACCAGTACCTGACCAGCATGGTGCGCCTGTCGCCGGACCTCTCCAAGGCGTGGCGCGTCTACCGCTCCGAGGTCCGCAACGCCGAGACGGGCGCGTGGGTGAGGATCTTCCCCAACGACGTGGGCGCGGTCCAGGGCTACCACTTCAACATGGCCATCCTCGACGAGCTCCACGTCTACCGCGACGACGAGCTGTGGAACGCCGTGATCTCGGGACAGGAGCGCGTGCCCAACGCCCTCACCGTGGGCATCACCACCGCGAGCGGGCGGCGCTCGGGCTTCCTGTGGGACCTCTACAGCCGCATCGCGCCGGAGGACCCCGCGTGCTGGCTCTACTGGCTCGGGCTCGACGACGGCGACGACCCGGACGACGAGCGCACCTGGTCCAAGCTCATGGTCACCGACCGCATCACCATGGACCAGCTGCGCGGTCAGCGCGCCGCGCTCACCAAGAGGGCGTTCCAGCGCTACCAGCTCAACCAGTTCCCCGCGGACATGAGCGACGAGGCGTTCTTCGCCGGGCGCGACATAGGCGCCTGCCGCCGCGTGGCCGCCGAGGTCGACCCGCACCGCTTCGCCGTGGCGGGGCTCGACGGCGCCGTGAACGGCGACACCCTGGGCCTGGTCCTCTACCAGGCGACCGAGGACGGGCGCGACGCCTTCCGGTCGTGGGCGTGGGACCGCCCGGTGGGGGCGCTCGGCACCTACGACCTCACCGACGTGGCCGACGTCCTCGCCGAGATAGCCCTCACGCACGACGACGTCCTGTTCGTCGCCGACCCCGCGCGCCTGTCGTTCCTCGCCAACTGGCTCGAGCGCGAGCGCGGGATCGTCCTGTGGGCGTTCAAGCAGACGCCCGGCAACATGTGCCCGGCGTCCGAGGCGCTCGGGCGCTCCGTGCGCGCGCACCGCGCGGCGTTCAGGGGCAACGCCCTGCTCGCCGACCACTGCGCCGCCGCCGTCGTGAGCGAGTCCAAGGCCTACGGGCGGCGCCTGTCCTCGAGGCGCCACGGGCAGGGCACCGACCGCATCGACCTCGCCGTCGCCGCTGCCATGGCGATGAAGGCCTACGACGACAACCTCGCAGACCACCAGGGCGGCGCCACCGGCTTCGTCGTGGACCTCTAGCGGCGGCGGGGGACGCCCGCGCGAGACTCACCAGCAGGAACCTGGACCATCCGGAGGTCACATGGCTAACCGCATCGCGGACGCCGTCCGCGTCCTCATCGGGGGGCGTGACGCCCTCTCCGACCCCTACCTCGACGTGCCCTGGCTCGGCGGCGGGCGCCGCCGCGACACCGACCACCGCGCCGAGGCCTGCCTCGACTACATGGCCTGCGAGCTCGCCAAGGCGCGCCCGATAGCGTCGCTGCCCGTCCACGTCTACGAGCACGAGGGCGGCGAGCGCGTGCGCTCCAACCACCGCGTGGCGCGCGACCTCGACCGGCTCATGCGCGGCAAGTGGAACCCGTTCTGCACGGCGAGCGCGGGACTTCGCTGGCTCGTCATCACCGCCGACACCCTCGGCACCGCGCACGTCCGCGCCGAGTGGGACCGCCGCACCGGGCGCCTCGTGCACCTGTGGCCCGTCACCGCCCGCATGGAGCCGGGCGTGAACGAGTTCGGCGACGCCGTCTGGACCACGTCGGGCGACGCGCTCACCCCGGCCGGCACCTACCTCGAGCACGAGGTCGTGACGCTCACGTCCTCCGTCCCCATGCGCTGGGGCGCCGAGGGCCGCAGCCTCGCCGACGTCGCCATGGCGGCCGTGGGCCTGTCGATAGACCTCGAGCAGTTCTACACGCGCCTGCTCACCGAGGGCAACCACTTCCCGGGCTGGCTCGAGACGGACGAGGCGCTATCGGCGGCCGACAAGCGCGAGCTCGCCGACACCCTGCGCGCGGGCGGCGGCATCGTCAACAGCGGGCAGGCGCGCCTGTTCCCCAAGGGCGTGCACTACCACCAGGTGCCCCTGACCATGGCCGAGATGGACCTCACCCGGCAGCAGGCGTGGGTCCTCGAGCGGATCTGCGCCGTGTGCGGCGTCCCGCCAACCGAGGTCGGCGACCTCACGCACAGCACCTACAGCAACACCGAGCAGCAGGCCATCCAGTTCGCGAGCAAGACGCTCGTCCCGGTCATCCACGACATCGAGGCGGCGTTCCAGCCCGTCCTGGACTACGCCCGCCTCGAGGACACCTACGTCCGGTTCTCGCTCGAGGGCCTTCTGCGTGGCACCTACGCCGAGCGCATGGAGGGCTACCGCGTGGGCATCTCGGCGGGCTTCTTCGTCCGCAACGAGGTCCGCGCGTGGGAGGACCTGCCCGCCCTGCCCGGCCTCGACGCGCCGCTCCAGCCCGTCAACTTCTACGCCATCGGCCCCGAGGGCGAGGCCGTCGTGCCCGGCTCCGAGCCCGCGACGCCCGCGCTCGCCCCGGTCTACGCCGACATGGAGTCGCGCGTCGCCGAGAGGTTCGCCCGCACGGGCGACACCCAGGCGACCCGGGACTTCGCGGCAAAGGTGCTCAAGCCGTGGGCCGAGGCGTGCCTGCTCGCGGGCGTCGCCTACGACATGGCCGCCGACATCGACAGGCTCGCCGAGACACCGGTGGAGCCGGAGGAGGTTACAGCATGACCGACATCTACGCATACGGCACCATCGGCAGCGCCGGCTGGTGGGACGACGACGGCTTCACGGCCGGGGACATGCGCGAGGCGCTCGACGGCGCCGCGGGCGACGACGTCACGGTCCACGTGAACAGCGGCGGCGGCGACGTCTTCGACGCCACCACCATGGCGGCGCTCGTCACCCAGTACCGCCTGCGCCACCCCGGCGCGACCGTCACCACCGTCGTGGAGGGGCTCGCCGCGAGCGCGGCCAGCTACCTCGGGCTCACCGCCGACGAGGTCGTCATCTACCCCGGCGCCATGATGATGGTCCACGACCCGTCGGGCGGCTGCTACGGGCAGGCGCAGGACATGCGCCGCATGGCCGAAAGCCTCGACGCCGTGCGCGACTCCATCGCCGGGCTCTACGCCGACAAGGCGGGCGACGAGGTCGCCGCATGGGTCGACCGCATGGGCGCCGAGACGTGGTACACGGCCGCCGAGGCCGTCGAGGCCGGGCTCGCCGACCGCGTCGCCGACGGCGCGCAGGCGGTCACCGCGAGCGTCGACCCGCGCATCCGCGCTGAGTGGCGCCACGCGCCCGAGCCCTACCGCGAGGTCGCGGGGGACGCCGGCGAGAGCATCCAGGACGAGGTACCCGAGGCCGGGCAGGCCGACGAGGGCGAGGCCGCGGCGCAGGGCGCCGAGGTCGGGGCGGAGGCCGCCCCGCGCGCCATCTACGCCGGCGGGACCGTCCTCGTTACCAGGCAGTAGGCACCTATCCCACTAGGAGGGGACATGAACGCCATCCAGATCATCGACCGCATCAACCAGGTCCGCGAGCAGGCCGCGCAGGCCGCCTCCGAGGGCCGCACCGAGGACGCCCTGCGCCTCGGCGGCCAGCTCGACGAGCTCAACGCACAGCTCGAGGACGCCATCCGCCGCGAGGACGCCGCCCGCGCCGTCGCCAACACGCTCGGCGCCGCCGCCACCGAGTGGCGCCCGCGCAACGTCGCCCAGGCCTTCCTCGGCCCCCGCGACCAGTTCGCCGGCGTGCGCCTCGTCCCCGAGGACGGCCTCACCAACATCACCGACGCCGTGAGCGGCCTGCCCACGCCCATCGAGACCGACCGCGACATCCCCGCGCTCCAGCGCCTGTCCGCCGGCTTCGTCGACTCGCTCGCCAAGGGCCGCACCGACGGCGACATCCGCTACATGCAGGCGGGCACCTACACCAACGCCGCCGCCGCGTGGACCGAGGGCACCAACAAGCCCGAGAGCTCCTACACGTGGGTCGAGCAGGTCGCCCACATGCAGATCATCGCCCACCAGACGCCCGTCTCCGTCTTCGCCCTCAAGCACTACGGCCAGCTCGAGAGCATCATCGAGAACGAGCTCATGGTCGGCCTGCACAACGCCGAGGACGTCGCCGCCCTGTTCGCCAACAACTCCAGCACCGGCATCGTGGGCGTCACGCAGACCGCCGACGCCTACACCCCGGTCGCCAACGACAACCTCTACGAAACGATCGTCAAGATGAAGGCCAAGTCGCTCGCCAACACCGGCATCGCCCCGACCCACGTGGCCGTGGCCCCCGAGGTCGCCACCGCGCTCGAGCTGCTCAAGACCAACGGCGGCGAGTACCTCCGCCTCTACGAGAACGGCCGCATCGCGGGCCTCGAGGTCGTCGAGGACGTCAACCTCTCCGTCACCGTCCAGAGCACCACGTCCGACGGCATCCTGGTCTACAACGCCAACGCCGCCACCTGGTTCACCGCAGAGGAGAACGAGGTCCTCATGGGCGTCATCGACAAGCAGTTCATCCAGAACACCCGCACCATGCTGGCCGAGGGCGAGCACGCGCTCAAGGTCACGCACCCCAAGTCGTTCGTCTACGCCGCGTCCGTGCTCTAAGGACTAGGAGGGCTCGTGGTAATCCAGGCCACACCGGGGACCACGGTCCGCGTCACGCCCCGAGACGCCGCCACCCTCGCCCTGGGGGAGGCGGCGGCCGGGGCCGCCGTGGCGTTCGCGCCCGCACTGGGCGAGTCCGTCACGGCCACGGCTGACGAGGCCGGGCAGGTCGCCGTCCCGACGTTCCAGCCGCCCGAGCTCGTCTCCGTCACGTGGGACGAGGGCGGCGTATCGTGCGTGGCGACCGTCGAGGTCGTCCAGTCGCACTACTGCTCGCTCGCCGACGTCCTCGGCCACGGCGCCGAGGGCGACACGCCCGATGACCACGGCGCCGACGAGGCGGCCGCGTGGGAGGCGAGGGCCCGGGCCACCGAGGTCGTGGAGCGCAACGCCCGCAGGCGCTTCGTGCCCACGATCGTGGTCCAGGACGTCATGGGCGACGGCAGGCTCGCGCCGCTCGACTGGCCCGACTCCACGGCCCTCACGTGGGACCCCGACGGCACCATGGCCGTCCCCGTCGGCGACTCGGCGGTCATGGCGTTCGCCTGCCCGTGCGCCCCGATGCGCCTGACCTACCGCGCGGGCCTCGCGTCGGTGCCCGCGGCAATCCGCGCCGCCACCGCCGCGCTCGCCGCGTCCTACCTTGTGCCCTCGCGCATTCCCGACCGGGCCACGGGCGAGAGCACCGACGCCGGCATGCTCCACTTCACGCTCGCCGGCATCGACGGCGCCACGGGCATCCCCGACGTCGACGCCGCCATCGAGCAGTGGGGCCGCAGAAGGGCGGCGGTCCTGTGAGCGCCCCGGCGTTCAGGGCCCCGCGCGACCGCGTCCTCGAGCTGCTCGAGGCGGCCCTGGCCCCCGAGGTCATGGCCGAGGCGTACCCCGGCGTCCAGCCACCGGCCGTCAGCGTCGGCGGCAGGCCGTCCCAGCCGCCCTGCGAGGTCATCGTGCGGGAGCTGCCCGCCAACGTGACCTTCGACCGCGTCAGCACGTGCCCGATGCCCCGCGCCATGTGGACCATCGAGGTCGACCTCATGGCCACCAACGCCGACCTCGTCCGCGCGTCAGACGCCGTGCTGGCCTACGCCGACGCCCTCGTGCAGGTCGTCGGCGCCGACCGAACCCTGGGCGGCACCGTCCTCACGGCGACGCCCGAGATCTCATACGTCGGCACGAGCGGCACGTCCAAGGGCTCCTACGTCGCGGCGATAGCGGCGGGCGTCCGGTGCGTGAGCGACCCCGTCAACAGCAGGAACGAAACCATATGGGAGGTGGTCGCATGACCACGTACAGGGCCACCAAGGCCTTCGCCATCGGCACGGGCGGCCTCGTGACGTCCTACGCCATCGGCGACGTCGTCCAGCCGGCGCACGCCATGATCGCGCCGCAGTTCGTCGGCGAGGACGGCGTCGAGCCGCCCGCCGACAAGCCCAAGACCAGGACCAGGAACAAGGCCGCGCAGCGCGCGGCCGGGAAGAAGGCATAGATGAGCATCAACGTCGGCATCGGCCTCGTGGGCGCAGCCCTCCAGGCAGACGACAACACCCCCGCCGCCGCGCCCGCGTACGCGCACGGCCTCACGGGCGGCTCGCCCATCTCCATCGAGCGCTCGGCCTCGAGCGCGTCGGTGGCCTGCGGCGTCCGCACCGACATCGACGGCTACGTCGAGAGCATCGACGTCTCCCCGTCGTTCGAGACGCTCGGCTACGCCGACGTCCTGCCCCTCTACTACTACGCAGCGCTCGGCAAGATCGTGAGCGCCGCGGGCGGCACGGCGGGCACCTACACCCACACCGTCACCCTCGGCGACGCCCTGCCCAGCCTCACCGTCTGGGGACAGGTCGGCGCCGGCAACTTCGGCCGCACCGACGGCTGCAAGGTGAGCGCGCTCAACATGAGCCTCACGGGCAACGAGCCCGCCTCGTTCTCCGTCGAGACGGCTGGCAAGAACCTCACCTTCCTCGACGCCACCCCGTTCACGGGCGTCGACCCGTCGTGCTTCGACGGCTACTTCGTGCCCACCGAGGGCACGTTCCTGCTCGACACCGCCGGCAGCACCCCCGCCGCCGCCGTCATCACCGAGGCGTCCATCGACATCTCCAACGACGTCGAGGCATTCCGCGGCCTGGGCCAGGTCATGCCCGCGAGCATCGGCGAGAAGAAGCTCACCGTCTCGCCGTCGTTCACCGTCGTGCCCGACGACATCACGCCCTACCGCAAGATGGTCACCGGCTCCGCCAACGGCACCACGCCCTCCGGCTCCATGGTCTACGGCTCGGCGCGCATCGTCCTCCAGCACAGCGTGAACCCCAACTTCACCATCGAGTTCGACATCCCGCGCATCCCGTTCACCGCGGACTTCGTCGACGTCGACCCCGACGGCGGCAACGGCGAGTTCACCTTCACCGCCGACAGCGCCTACGCCACCGGCGCGGGCGGCACCCCCATCACGGTCACCATCACCAACGGCGTGGAGTCCTACGCCGCCTAACGTCAACCCAGAGCAAAGGAGCAGGCCATGGCACAGAGAAGGACCCCGGACTTCGGAATCGGCACCGTCACCGTGGGGAGGCTCGACGGCACGGGCGAGCCCGTCTCCGTCCCGTTCACCCCGGCGGCGACCATCCGCACGCAGGTACTCTCCGAGCGCTCCGAGGTCGCGCGCCGCTCGCCCGGCTACGCCATGGCCTACTTCTCGCTCGCAGACAGCGGCCGCCTGCCCGAGCTGGGCATGACGCCGCCCGAGGACTGGCGCGACGCCCGCGCCGTCGAGGACGCGCTCCTCGAGTTCTTCGCCAAGTTCGGCCTCGAGTCCGGCGAGGGCGCCGACGAGGGCGACGAGCCGGGCCCTACGACGGCGAGCGAGTAGCGCTCGCGTTCCTCCGCATATTCGGCATGGCGACGGGCACCGACGTGGTCGGTGCCCTCTCCATGGCCCACGACCACCCCCGCATCTTCGACGCCGCAATCTGGGGCACGGGGGACGCCCACCGTAACTTTGGCGAGACGTCCCAGAAGGCCCACGACCGCATCCTGCGGGAGCGCGAGGAGATGAGGGCCCGTGCCCGTTGACAAGTACGGCCTGCGCACCATCGGCGAGGGCGGCGGGAGCCGGTCCACCATCAACATGGTCGCCGAGCTCGGCGGGTGGAAGGCACTCCGCGAGACGCTCCGCGCGTTCGACGAGGGCGCCGAGCGCACCATGGTCCGCGCCATCCAGTCCACCGCCGACAAGGTCGTGGGCGACGCGCGCGGCAAGGCGTCCCCGTGGGCGCGCACGGGCGCGTTCATGCGCTCCATCGGCCGCCGCACCATGCCGCGCGGCATCCGCATCGCCACCACCGACCCCGCGGGCGGCGTGCTCGAGTACGCCCACCCCGGCGCGCGCAGCCTGTCAGGCAGGCGCGTCGGCACGCCCCAGGGCGCGCCAAACAAGGCGATAACCAAGGCCGTCGAGGACAACCAGGACTGGATCGTGGACCGCGTCGACGCCGCCCTCGCGCAGGCGCTCGCCAAGGTCCGGGGGGAGTAGCCCATGGGTCGCGCTTCACTGACCATCGCAATCTCCGGCTCCTACAACGGCAAGGCCGTCGAGCGGGCCGAGAAGTCCCTCGAGCGCCTCGCCATCAGGGCCGCCGCCGTCAACGGCGGGGTCGGCGCGTCGCTCGCGGGCGTCGGCGGCAAGGTCGCCGAGGCGGGCGGCAGGATCTACAACGCCGGGCAGCAGATGGCGGACATGGGCGACAGCCTCACGCGCAACGTGACCGTCCCCATCGTGGCCGGCGCCGCCGTGGCCGTGCAGGCCGCCACCGACCTCGACACGGCGTTCACCAACGTCCGCAAGACCGTCGACATGGACGCCGAGAGCCTCGAGGCGCTCAAGCAGGGCGCCATCGAGCTTTCGAAGGTCCAGCCCGTGAGCGCCGAGGACATCCTCAACGCCGAGGCGCTCGGCGGCCAGCTCGGCATCGCAAACGAGAACCTCGAGGACTTCGCCCGCGTCGTCTCCGGCCTCGACATCGCCACCGACATGGAGCTCGAGGACGCGGCCATGAACCTCGCCCAGTTCGCCAACATCGTCGGCATGGACCAGGCGAACATGGAGCGCTACGGCTCCACCATCGTGGCCCTGGGCAACAACTTCGCGACCACCGAGAGCGCCGTCTCCGACATGGCCATGAGGGTCGCGGCGGCGGGCCATCAGGTCGGCATGTCCGAGGCCGACATCCTCGGCCTCTCGACCGCCCTCACGTCCATGGGCATCAGCGCTGAGGCGGGCGGCACGGCCATCTCGACCATCATGAGCCAGATCGACAAGGACGTCGCCACCGGCTCCGAGGGTCTCTCCACGTGGGCCGAGACGGCGGGCATGAGCGCCGACGAGTTCGCGGCCGCGTGGAAGGGCGACCCGGTCGAGGCGCTCTCGGCCGTGCTCACCGGCATGGACGGCGCCGTCGAGAGCGGCGGCAACATGGCCGTCATGCTCGAGGACCTCGGCATCACGAGCCTGCGGCAGACCGACACCATGAAGCGCCTGGCCTCCAACTCGACCCTGCTGGGCGACGCCGTCGACATGGCCAACCAGGCATGGGAGGAGAACAGCGCCCTCCAGGCCGAGGTCGACAACCGCAACGACTCGCTCGCCTCCAAGTTCCAGGTATTGCAGAACCGCGCGCACGCCGTGGCCGCCGAGGTCGGCGAGCCGCTCGCAGACGCGCTGCTCGAGGCGCTCGCGGCCGCC
>OCTX011552456.1_pt1 | contig 11350 bp, 20 predicted proteins | sample 1539691 | NCBI WGS metagenome assembly OCTX01 (sample SAMN02144231, study PRJEB22623) | gut metagenome | biome: sheep rumen | host: Ovis aries | place: New Zealand | reverse complement strand
ACTTATTAAACAACTGTATGTTGATTCATAAACGAATAGAGTAAACATAATATTTTTAAACTGTTCATAACATACATGCTTTTCCGGCATTCAAACACAGTGCCGCAGATGCGATTTTCAGTCTCTCCCTGAATACAGGCAGTTTTTTGGGGTAATTAGCTCTTTTACTTTTCAGACGAATAAATTATCGTCCTTACATACAGACGAGCTAATTGCCTTCATTTTCTCCCTGAATTCTGGGAGTTTCGGAGATATTCTTACGAATACTTCGCAGTCGCTCCGCTAAAACGGCCCTTTCTTCGTCCGACATGTCGATTTTTCGCTTCGGTTGGATTTTCAGCCACGAAGTAGGCAGCTGACAGTATATACATCCATCGTTCGTCTCCGGTTCTGCAATTATGCGGATGTCGTCCGGGTATATTTCCTTCAGCTTTCGGATCTTGTTAATCCATCTTCTCTCATCCGAAGAGAAAAAGCCTTTGTCAATGTCGCAGTAATTAAAACACGTTTCCAATTTTTCATCTCCCTTCCGGGGATAGTCTCTCCCCTTTACGTGTATTCTCGAATGGTCGCCCATTTACGACATGTTTGCAACCAGATTAAACATTGTCGAATCTGGTGGTACCTTTCGAAAAAAGACGTAAGGGGAGAGAGGAGAAAGATGATTGCAAATCAGAATTCAAGAATCAAACCGTCCGCAAGGACAGGCTTTCCGAACGCATCTTCAATCCGGGGAGAAAGATGCCAGTAGATTCTTGCGAACCTGCAGGCATCTTCCAGACTTAACTGGATTTTGCGTTCCTTGTTTCGGATAAAGATAGATAACGTGTACATGTTACCTCCTTATGCGGCTTCGACCTTCTGCAGGTTTCGCCATGTCTTTTCCGGCATAGTAAGTACGTTATATCCAATTTCTTCCAGCTCAGTGCTTCTGTCGTAGGAGTCCACATCCTGAGCATACCGGGTAACAGCATTGGAGAATCCGTACAGAGACAGATCGCCGCCACGGATAAGATAGTCGAGAATCCCCTCGCCTTCCTTCTTTGTGAAGCCGAATTCAGGCGCGGCCATCTGCACCATTTCCGGGATGTGTGTTGTTTCGATCTTTACTTCTGCGGCTGTCCGCATGTTGTCGATCAGGTTCGTAAAGTGCACTTCGTCCAAAGAAGCGTTAATTGTATCCCTGATCTTCAGCATGAGAGCCTGATTGTCGGCCAGCAGAGTATCATCTGCGTACAGGACGTAGTCATCCGTCGCAAGATTACCCCGGCCGACATGTCTCCGGCGGGTACGGGTCTTAATGTCGTTCACTACCATTCCATTCGTGCACACAAGCCTGTACAGCAGCGGCTGGATTGTAACGGTACCCATACCTACTTCGGAATTGGTAATAATAATACCTGACTGCACGTAGTCACCCGGCTTGACTTCCCTGGTGATTCTCTTGTTGACAACCTTGATGTACATCTTGGAGTCTGTAACTTCCTGGGACTCGAAATCAACGTTCAAGTCACGGAGGATCGGCAGAACAGTCTGTGCGATCTCAAAGTTGTCGATGCGGCGGTACCTGTCACTCAGGAATGCTCTTGCTGTGCCGTCGAGGGTTCTTACCATCCTGAGCTTAGGATCGTTGTTAAACCAGGCATTCACATTCTCAGCCAGCAGAGCGGGATTCTCGAGTCGCATCTTATCGTAGTACTTAGCCGGAATTCCCAAAGCCTGTCCAATCTGGGAGTGCGCGATGTCGTTAACTCCCAGAATCGTATTCGTATTCGTCCGGTCGTTGTGCATCGTCAGCATCGCGCCTCCGAAGTCAGCGTCCATTACCAGATTGCGGGTATCCAGAAGGTAGTCCTTCTTAGCACTGTTCTGTCTGTCCAGTTCAGCCGCAAGTTCCTGCAGGGTCTTACCGAATTTCATTTACAGTCACGCTCCTTAATATTCGAATCTATAAGTTCTTCCAACTTCTTTAGTATCTTTGAACTGTTGATTGCTATATGAACAATGGTGGCACACACAAGATAACCCATCAGCAGAAAATTTATTCCAAGACAACGGATAACCTCGTCAAGACTCATTCATTGCACCAACCTTCACTTGCTGAATGTTCTCTCCGTTCTGAACGATTGTCATATGTCCTGTACAAGCCCAATCTCCGTTGAACGTATACTTATCATGTTTCGTGATAATCGTCCTTTTGTTCCACGCTTCAACGTTGTCCTCAACAAAACACGCCTCACGCTGATAAAAAGCGCCAAGGCAACCGCTGCATTCAATGAAACTGAAGTTTCCTTCATCGACAACGTTTACGTCTGTGCAACCGCAGAACGGGCATGGTTTAAGTTTCATCATCGTTTCTCCTCTGGACGATCAAGGTCTAAAAAAATGGCGGCCGGTACGTTACATACCGACCGCCTTACTTACAGGATTAGTCCCAGGGAGTCTCCTCAGTGTCCAACTCTTCAGTCGGAGGAACTTCCTCCTCCTCAGCCTTCTTGTCAAGGAAGGTGATGGCGCTGGCCTGCACGTCAAAGTAAGGAATAATGCGACCGTCATTCGTGGTGTACTTGTTGGGCTTAGCGTACGTGGCCTCCACGAACACGTAACGGCCCTGCTTCAGCCACTGAGCCATCTTCTCGGCGTAACCGCGCCAGATGGTCACCTTGTGCCACTGGGTCTCCTTCTTGTTGTCGCGATGCGGGATGTTCTCAGCAACCCAGAAAGAGCACACAGCAGTATCCACGTTGTTGATGTTCACCTTGCGCAGCTCAGCATCCTTACCGATGTTTCCCTTAAAATTAATGTTCATAGTATTACCTCCGATAAATTTATTTTTTCAGGTGGGGTTTACCAAACTCGTAGTCACCGCACGTCTACGACAGCGCTCAGGATTTGTTTAACGAGAGCCCGAGATCCCTCAAGACGGGAATTCATAAAACTACGAGAAACCCGTCATTACCCTTTGCCGCCGCAAGGCGGAGATTTAGTCAAGTCGGATTTACGAAAACTTGTTTTGGCTTTACCGTTTGTTTTGAGTTCATCCATGAATTGAGGAGAGACGTACTCCACAAGATCCCCGTCGGTGTCGCCTTTCGGGAAACCTTTGTCAGGGATAAAAGGACGGCTGGGATCATCCGCGTCGATCTTCAGCCGGAGACGAACGAACTGTTTTTCAAGAGCGGCTCTGACAGTGTCATATTCCCGCTCGCTGTAGTAGTTCGCAATCTTCATTCCGGCAATAAAGCACAGAATGTGGAGCAAAATGATAATCAGGTTGTCAATGATTTGCATTCTTAATCTCCTTCATCCACATGAATTTAGGATGTACTTCCATAGCCATCATCTGGTTGATGAAATCCCATGCTTCTTCCTCTGTCGGAAAGAGCACGGGGCGGCCGTTCTGAGAGTGAACGTACTTCAGGGGACTGTCAGTCATCATAAAGAAGATCTGATACATCGTAGTCCCACCCTTCGCTGAACATGCGGGTGTAAGCGACTTCGCACAGTTCATCGTAGTATTCGTCTTCAGGATCTGGTTCAAATACTTCGTAGTCCATGTTAACCCTCCGAATGAAGACGAATCTGCTCCTTTGCAAGCTCGTCACACCGTTCATTGTCTTTGTCTCCCTTGTGTCCCTGTACCCACAGACACTGAAAATGATGCTTTCCGGCTTTGCCAAGTTCGGTCAGCTCCATCCACAGGTCGGTGTTGGCGCACTTTGCTCCAGTCCTTGTCCTCCAGCCGTTAGCCTCACGTTCTTTGGCGTTTTCCACGCCGTTGCAGACGAACATCGAGTCGGTGCGGATAATAACGTTGCACGGCTTCTTCAGGAGCTTCACGCTCTCGATAACCGCACGGAGTTCCATCCTGTTGTTGGTCGTGCGGTCTTCAAAACCGCAGACTTCCTTCATGTGTTCGCCGAAGCGCATAACAGCACCGTAACCTCCGGGGCCGGGATTGCCTTTGCAGGCACCATCCGTAGAAATAACCACATTCAAACGTTCCATAATCAATTCTCCTTTCAATCTTGAGGAATGCCCTCATTACCCTTACTCCGCGCAAGCGGATGCTTTCGAATTGTAATTTTTACGAGAATATAATTTCCTGCTTTGCTTAACTCTTGAAACAGGAGAGAACGGCCATGTCTCCCGCTTCTGCCGATCAAGCTCTTTCCGAGCTTTCTTGCTCATCTTTGACCGAGATACCATGTGCGATCAACTCCTTTTTTGTTTTCTAAAGCCGCCGCAAGGCGAGATGTCGTACTGTTTGAATTTGAAATACAAAAAACAATGCCGCCGCAAAAAAATAAGCCCTGTAAAAAGAACGCCCTGAATTCAGGCAAAAAAATAAGCAAAAGCCTGCCTGTAACATCATGGACGATAAAATACCCGTCCGGACGTACAAACGCGCTCTGCGAAAAAAATACGCCCTGTATTCGTGGAGTTTCGAAAAAAATAGGCACACGTCTTGCGACGCATGCCTACAAGCAGAGCTGTCCGGACTCTGCAATGCCCGTCTTTCCGGGCTGTCAAGAAAGGAGGTGCGGGCTGTACCCGAATGAAGGCAACCAAGTCAGCCAGCCACAGGGAAGGAGGGAACCTGCGACGGCTGAGTTGAATGTCTTTAAATACCTCCAGAATAAAATCATCCGCCCCAGCCAGCGCTAAGCAGTAGCCGGGGCAGGCCGTAAAGTTACGCGGCAAAACCGTTGCTCTTCCTATACAGCCGGATAGCCGCAGTCATTTCGCGGATAACTTTCTCCAGCTCAAGAATACGCTTCGCATTCTCCATGCTGGGGTTCAGTTTCCGCAATGCTTTCAATTCCTTATGGATCTCGTTTGCCTTGGTCTGCCATACCTGCAGGGTTTCATACTTGGACATGGTACTACCTCCTAAAAAATGATTTTTATTCATTTTCCAGCCGAAAGGCGGTGGAACAACGCTGATTTTTGGCTCAGTGTTGTCGAAGCCATATTGGCCTGTCCCTGAATCTCGGGAGATAGGACGGAAAGTCGGCCTGCTCTTTCCGAACGCTAAATCAAACCTTAAGATGAAGTTTCCTTCATTACCACAAGCGAGCGCAAGCGGTTAACTTACCGAACCCCATCGAAGAGATCCCAGACAAAACAGTCCAGCTCCCATTCTCCGTCATCCTGACAGAGAATGTAGTATGTATACTGGCAAGAACCGGTCAATTTAATCTGGGAAAGACGGGAACCAAATTCCTCCCTCATTGCCGCGTTTGCTTCTTCTACCCAAACCGGAGGGAAGTCAGACTTTGTAAACGGTGTCAGAATGTCACGGACGGCCTCGCGAGTAGCGGCGTAATCTTCACGAATCATGGAAACCACCTTTCTGTCCCGAGGGACTATACTTTCACATTCCCAAGAGAGCGTAAGCGGTGAATACAGTCTAGTAACTTAGAACAGAAGAAACGGTGAAAGACGGAGTTGAACGAAGTGGAAAAAATTCCCCCGCCCGAAAAATGAGGGTCGTTAAATCCTCGTAAAAAAATAAAAAAGAGCCAGCCAACAAGCCAGCTCTTAATTATATTAACCTTTCAGATTCCGTTTCATCCAATCCCACCACGGTTCAATTTCAGGGTTAGTGAGATGAGCATGCCAGCCGGGGAACTTCTCGGTGACAACACGGTCTCCCATGTCGATAGCCGCATTCATGGCGGCAAGCAGGTGAAGTTCAGCCTCGTGTTTGAAACATTCCTCATCTTCCTGCATGTAGACATCGCACCAGTGTTTCACGATGTCCTTCCGCTTCTCAGTGGTCGCCAGCATCACGTCCAATGCAGTTTCGGCGTAAATGTTGTCCTTGTAAATCCATTCTCCAGTAAACATTTCAAATTTCCTCCTTTATATTTTGTTGGCTTATGCCGCCATAAAAAAATAAAAAAAGAGAGCCGAAGCTCTCTTTAATTAACGTTCCCAACGAAGACTTACGAGATCGTTTCCTTCACTGTCATAAAATTGCCAACAGACATATTTTTCAGGAATGTTATACGTTTCCGCTATTTGTTCATCTTCATGAACGTCTACAAATTCAATTTCATACCATTTACCGTCGAGCTGAAACTGTAACGTTTCTTCGTATTCTTCTAAATCAAATTTATTGTCAAAGAAGTTTGCAACGACGGTGGCGGCATAATCGTCTTCATGGATAATGGTTTCGTGAATGACGAATCTTACAAAATCGATTGTTTTAATTTTGCTCCACGCAACATCTGGCCAAGCTTTATTCACAGCTTTTATTGCGTCTTCTTCGTAATAATACGCCTTAGATTCTTTCCAGATATTGTTTTTCACGACGGACACATATACAGGCTTATCAGGACCAGTGCAAGTATGAACAAACAGAGTGGTTCCATCGTTTCTAGTTCCGCGATAAGTTACAATAGGATGAGACATAGTAGGGCTCCTTTCTTTTTTACACTTTTTTCACGACAAGACCAAGCTTGGAATAACCAATCCTAGTCTTGAAAGCCTTGATTTCTTCTGCCGTTGCCTGCCATAATCCGACGACGTAAGCAACCTTCTTTTCTGCCGTCGTACACTCAACAACAACAGCAGAATCTTCTTTGGCGATCTTGTCAGGATCCCCAAAGGTGTAAACGCCTTTCATCTCAGTGCCATTCTTTATTGCCTTCTTGGCGGATGGGATCAACTGAAGGTCGAATACTACCTTTGCAAGAGGCCATTTCTTTTCGGCAGCTTTTACTTTTACAGCACTGATGCCGGAATTCGAGAGTCGCTGAACGGTGATATCAGCCATTTCTTCAGTCATCTGGTCACTCATAAGGACATCATAACCTTCTGCATCTTTGAACAAAATCTGAAACATGGGATCTCCTCCTTTATTTTTGCTAGACTTCCGTCTGCGTAAAAATAAAAAAGAGCCAGCCTGTGAAGGCTGACTCATAGGATTAGTCGTATTCTCTTCCGAGGGAATCTTTTACATACGCCCACCCGCCGTCGTCTCTGATGGCGTCAGCGCGGTTGATTGCCTCATCCAAGTCCTCGAACTCAAGTTCGAATTCTTCCTGTCCTTCTTCACCGCACAGAGTGAACGGCCCGTGGGGAGGAATGCAGTCATATCCGTGGTTGCAGAAACTGATCTCTTCCGCAAATCGATAAAACCGGAACTTATCCAGCGCTCTTTGCGCAGATTCCTGAGTTTTGTAGTAGTCCGAAATCCGGCACATCGGGAAACCTTCGTTGTCATATGTACCGATGTAATAACCAGCTGCGCTTTTCATGACTTTGACTTCGTAACCTTTGATGCACTTCATTGTAAAATCTCCTTTCGTTTATGGATCGTCGCACAGTCCGAGCTTCTCGTCTGGCTCCCCGTTTATAAAAAAAGAGACTGGCCGAAGCCAGTCTCGTAGGTTTTAGTCGTCCTCATCTTCTTCGTCGTCGTCAATCTCAGGCACGAACTCCAGAGCTTCGATCCCGAGATTGTAGCAAATAGTATTGTATGCCATCTTTCCGAAGACCTTCCAATACATATTTTTGATTACTGTGTCATACCCGTCTGACACGTCAAACGTGTTATAGACGTTTCTGGTGACGATGTCATAAATCGCTTCCAGAAGTCGATCATCAGACACAGCCTGAATTTCAGGACTGTTGCCGTACTGAGCGCGAGCCCAATCCAGCATTTCCTGTCTCGCTTCCTTTGCTTTTTCTTCTTCCCACGCCTTATAGTCGAGCTTATGCTTGTCGGCCTTGACAATAGCATTCCACTCGTCGGCGTGACGGAAAGCGATCTTCTGGAACAAACCACCATCCTCGTACTTACCCGTTTCCGGATTGAACACTCTGGACTTCCGGGACAGGCCCGTCAGTTTGCCGTACTTTCTGTCCGGTTTAATCAGAAGGATGTAGCTGTCGAAGATCTCGTCCTCGAGGCCGTTCACTTCCAACGTGTCTGGAATCAATTCCTTTACGCGATGGTTGAAGCGATCAAGGAAACATCCGGTGTACCTCGTCCGAGGAGGAATCACATCACCGTTCTTTGTGATTCGTTCTTCCGTCCAGTACTTAGAGTCTGCGGGGTGCTCCTTGTCTGCCTTTGCGTAACGACAGAATTCCGGAAGGGACAGTGTGTCTACTTCCTTCACGGCATCCGGCTTTACGATTCGGATGTTTCCGTGCTTCGCCGCATCGATGAGCACGTTGCCCGCATAGGTCAGCCAATCGCACACCTCACGGTCATATCCGTTCGCCCACATCTTGGTAAGCGCATCGGCATACAGGCCAATCTCGCTGCCCTTCAGCAGATTGGCCACAAACTCTGCCACTGCGTTCTTGTTTACGACGCCTTTCTTGCTTTCAGGCGCCGCCCAATCGACAGGCAGGTTTCCAAGCCTGTCATACGTTCTGATAACCAAGTCGAGCAGGTGCTCGTCCTGGGAATACCAGACGTGGTCTCCGTCGTAGTCACAACGGAGTTTGATCGTGGTCAGATCCCAAATATTGATGAACATCGTAGGCGTGTTCTTCGGGACAAAGGGCATCTTCTTCACATTCATCAGGAGAACGTGGGCATTATCCAGATGCGGAGATCTGGTGATGTCCGTCATGCCCTCCTTCAGTACGTCTGCCATGCAGGCACATTCGCCTGTTTTCAGACTTCCAACAACAGGAAGACCAAACAGATGTTCGGCGAACGCTTTCATGTCTGCTGCGATGAAGGCGTTGTATCCCAGTTCCGGGATACGTCCTCCGAGCATGTCCAGCTTTTTACTGGACCATTTTTCTTGCATTGTGCGAACAGTATGCTTCTCCTTCAGCAATGCAGGATACACCTTTGCCGCTGCCTTGTGCCAGCCAGACAGAAGGTCGACAGCTTCCTTCTTGTTCTGGTACTTTTTCATGGTACTCCATCCATGCTGAGCGAAATGCTCAACATCGGCATCAGTTCCCTGCAGCGTCTGTCCCTGCTGATAGGGCATACCTTTCAGCTTCGGGGCATGCTCACGTACACAAACGCTGATGTGATGGCCATACGCTACGAATGCGTTTGCATACTGCTCCCAGCTCTCGTAGAGTTTGGAAGCCTTGAAGCAGGAGCGGGTAAGGATGATGTCAACATCCTTCAGACACCGCTCGCCATACAGTGTCTTGAACTTAGTGTCGCCGGTGTTCTTGAAGCCGAACGAAGCTAATTCACTCCAATTTGTGGCCTGGACGAATGCTTTAATCCAGGGTCCGCGAATCGTTACAGATTCGCCTTCGGTCAGTTCGGAGCGGATTAAACCCATTCCATCGAACGCGTTGATTTCGATCTCGCGTTCAACGTTCTTTTCAACAACACCGTTCTCTACGACATCCACGACTCCGGTGACCTTAACGTAGCCGTCGTCGATTACCGCAATGCGGTTGACGTTGATTTCTTTGCCAAACACTTCGCTGAACCGCTTGCTTGCGCTGCTCAGCAGTCCCAGATACGCCATATACTTATTTATGGCAATCTTTCCGCTGATCTGAGGCAGTGTGAGTCCGCACATAGCCCAGCGCCAGTATTCACCGGCAACTTCTTTTGCAAACCAGGCAGCCGTAGCCTTGCGGCTGTCCGAAGCCGCAACGACAAGCGGAACGTAGTCGATGTCGTTGAGCTTATAGCCCTTGCAGGCATAATGGAGAGCCTGCATATAGGCATGGTCCGCCTCCAGTTCGAAACGAACGCTCGGCACCAGAGTGCAGATCTTCAGAATCGACGTTTCCACGCCGATTCCGCGTTCTTCGAAATAGCGAGTCATCTCGCTATCGAAGATTGTGATCTGTTCGGTCTTGTTTTCCGCCAACATAACTCGATTGATTTCCTTCATGATGTTACCTCCTGCTGTCTTTCCAGCTGTCTATTATTGTTTTGCGAACCCGTTTCGTTCTCGCGTACGCCGGGACTCCCCGGAACTGTAGGTCAAACTCGGACAGTGTTTGACCTTGCGGTTGGTGCATCCAACCTATGTGCCGTAAGCAGCAACCTGATTACCGTGTGCGCCCGGTATCTTGGCGTGACTTTGCAGTCCGCGAAAAATAAAAAAAGGAACCGGGTCGTCGCATGGTCAAGCCACGCTCGCCGGTTTCAAGTTTTGTTACGCGATCAGGCGGAACTGCTCCAGCAGCTCTTTGTTGCCGATAATACGACGATGCTGATCGTCGGACTGGACACGAGCCCAGCCGAACTCAACGACACCACGGCAGAAATGGTATTCTTCCACAATGATAACGTCGCCGTTCTGGAAATATTCAGAGATTTCAGCGACTGTTGTGACGCCGTTCTGACTTCCGAAGACGGTGTAACTATTGATCTTAGACATGGGAATACCTCCTTGTCCCGCTATGCGGGTTATTTGGTCAGCTTCCGCTGCCGTGAAAAATAAAAAAGGGCCGAAGCCCTTAATCGATGGAGTGCACACCATCTTCGCGGATGATGTAGTTCCACCTGGTTCCGTCGAGGAACCAAACGGCGAAATACGCTGAATGGAACACAACGAGCCTTGCTTCGCCACGATCCACACACGCAGCGGCAGTACAATCGTACTTCCGAAGAAGTTCTAACATAGGAAAACCTCCTTATATTTTTGTCGAACTACAACCTGTAGTCCGCATAAAAATAAAAAATGGAGCATGTTTAACGTCTTGCTCCAAAGACGTGTTCTTATCCATTGTAGGGATAGAACATGGGGTCAGTCCAACCCCAGGTGGTGCCTCCCTCCGGTTCGAGGATTTTGCTGCTAATCCAGCATCCATCCTCCTCCATCGAATCTACTCGATAGGCGATACCGGTTCCATCTTGGAACCAAGCCTCGCCTTCGATCTCGTCGAAATCGGTAAACATTGCGTTCTTGATTTCATCCTTAATGAGTTCGTACAGCATGGTACCTCCTTTCTAATTCACCAACTCTGACAGTACCATTAATCAGAGCAGCTGCCCCTATTGTTTGCCTAGGGCTCCAGCTAATAGCGGCTTTTGATGGGGTTGCCTCCTATCCCAGCCTCTTTCGAGGTCCTTAGCCAGCAGCTGTTCAGAGCAACTGCTTCGCATAAAAAATAAAAAAAGGAGCTTTGCAGCAGCTCCGTACGTAGTTATATATCCGTACAGAACCGGCGTTGCTCCTTTTTGTTAGTGGAGGATTCCACTTGCCTCTACTAACAGGATAAACCCCGCGATCGCAACAAGTGCAATCTTAAAGTTCTCGTGGTTATAGAATTTAACCACAACGGCCCTCGCAGCTATACAAAGTACAACTGCGAAGGTGAAGTAAACGAAAAACTCAAATGAGCTGATCATTGTCAGCACCTCCTTCCGTAAAAAAAAAAAAAAAAAAAA
>OCTX012143855.1_pt1 | contig 11352 bp, 12 predicted proteins | sample 1539691 | NCBI WGS metagenome assembly OCTX01 (sample SAMN02144231, study PRJEB22623) | gut metagenome | biome: sheep rumen | host: Ovis aries | place: New Zealand | reverse complement strand
GCTTGCGAGAAAGCCCGCATAAGAAAGAGAGAGAAAGATGGACGTGAATATAGAAAACTCCGCATGGGACAAGCTGACCTATGCGGAGAAAAACAAGCAGCTATTCTTAAAGCAGAAACAAACTCTTGATATGTTCCTGGAGCGCGGGGCGATCAGTAAAGCCCAGCATGATAAAAGCCTCCATGATCTGAAAGAGAAGATGGGGATTTAGGGGTAGAAGATGAAGAAAGTAAGTTCATGGCATATCGGCGTCGCGGGCGAAGCGTTTGCAGCCGCACAGTTTGCCAGATATGGAATAGATGTATCTGTTCAGTATGGCGCAAATCAGCCGGAATATGACCTAATCGCCACGAAGGGAGATAAGATGCTGAAAGTCTCCGTAAAGGGCAGCCAAGACGGAGGATGGGGTTTGACGCAGGGCTACAGGAAGGGCTGCGACTACCACGAGGCCATAGACAAGTGGCTTGCCGCCCACGGAAAAAAGACAATCTTCTGTCTCGTTCAGTTTCAGAATGTGGCCGACGACCAATTACCAAGAATGTATCTTGCAACGCCTGCAGAGATTGCCCAGGCGCTGCATGATTCAAGATCCGGTTTAGGCGAGACTGTCCTGCGCGAAAACCATGTTTGGGGCGAGCGCGCCAGCGCAGCCGGTACTATTGATAAGCTGCCCGAAGAATGGCTCTTTACCAAAGAACGTGCAAAACTGGTGTTCGATACATACGCTTGAAATATGTCTCACAAGGCGCTAGAAAAAAGCCATTTTCACGCTTTTACATGAAAATGGCTTTTTTCGTTTTTTAGTTTGTTGTGTGTTAGTTGTAACTACGATAAACCTCTACAATTGTACGGTCATACGACTTTGGAATACGAAGTTTTCTACAAAATCCATAATGAACACAATAATATGGATATGAGGGCATATACTCGAAAAAGTCATCTTTGTATTTGAATATCCATCTACCAGTATCCGTTATGCATCCTATCACACTATAATCGAAAAGAGCTTTTAAAACATCAATAGAGGTTTTATTATTATCTTTACACCAAGACTTAACTTCCTCATTTGTGTCAAAACGCGATAACAACAGCTTAATATCGGCTTTCCCCTTAGCAACTTCTGAGATGCAGTTTAGTGCACCTTTCCAACACGAAAGAAAACTTTGCGCTTCATCTCTAAACTCCCTATAGAACCAATTGGAATACTCTTCCTCTACACGCTGTACGTCAGATATAGAGAGCTTTCCTTTAACTGTGCGGGAAGCGCAGTATTTCAGAAGTTTAATAATATCGCGGGGCCTGCTAAATGTTAGTATGCACATATATTGAAATAGGCCCTTTGGAACGGTATCATCATCCGCAACCAAGTCCCAATAGCAGGGCGCCTCAAAATCAGGATACTTTTCCTTTACAGTTGCTTCAATTCTTCTCTCTACAATTTGCTTTAATCCCCAAGGGTGGTTCTCGTTTGTGGTCCAGTTAAGGCGCAAGACATAATCGTCAATTTTGTTAAGGTCATTGTCTTCAAGGCAATCAAAAATATCTGATCTTAGTGCTAAAATAGGTAGGCATTCTATGCCCGCTCGTTTAAACGTGTTTGAAAATTCCTCTGTCGCGCGAAGTAAAGAAAGAATAACAAGGTTTAGGTCAGAATTCTTTGCCTTATATCCTTCGTCCAATTCATCAATTAAAAAAATATACGACGACGTAGACTGAATCTTAGAAATGATCTCCTCTAATCGCTTTACTGCCTTGTTGTAATGAATCTGTGCAGTTGTTTCTGTTGAACTGAGGCGACTTAATTCGCCAGATAATACTGAAACCGCCATCGCGATTTTGTTTTCATTCTGTTTTAATCTGGTAATTGTTTCTGTCATAGAAATACCATCAGGAAAATTGTCACTAATAAACCTTTTCAGCATTTCAAACTCATGGCTATCCTCGATTGATTCATCTTGAATCATCATGCTCGCAAGCTCAGTCAGCAGCAAAAACTTCCATGCGGAAACATATTTAGATTTATCTTGTAGGCTTCTATCTCCTAATGAACGGAAGTCAGACAATGGAAAATCGCGAAGAGAAATATCTGTGCAAAACGATTTCGGATCATTAAGCGACTGTAATCTTATTTTTTGAAGTATTGCAGATTTCCCGGTCCCCTTTCTTCCAATAATATAACGTTTTTTCCCTTTTAAAATCTTTTCATACTCGGGGAACTCGACGAAATACTGATCTAATGATTCATCGTTCTTCGCTTCGTCCTCGCCCCAATTAATATCGGAAAACGAAATCTGAAACGCTTTCACTTTTTCTCATCTCTTTCTGTCTTTTGTATATCACATTATTACATAGCAGAACTGCTTATAAATGAACAGCATTGGACATTGGAAACGGAGGTAGCGGAAGATTTGATATTAGCAATTCCTGTCCCTGTGTACGCACTTTGGATGCGCAAGTATAATCCAAGAAAAACGGCTGATACTGCGCACCAGTGCCACCGTACAAACCGCAAATGAATGGGTCGTCATCATAGCTGATAATCCAGTCTAAATTGTGAACATCCCTCACAAATCGAGCAAGAGCTAAATGATCCTGAGTGGTGTAGTAGTGACGATAAATCTTAGATCCTTTCACAAAATAAGGGGGATCAAAATAAGCAAAGCATGTCTCTCTTATGAAACGTGGGTACTGAGTTCGCATGAATTGTAAAGCATCATCGAAATAAACCTCGACTGAATCCTTGTGTGATGATAACTGTCGTATTATTTCGATTATTTTATCTTTGTTGAATCTGCAAGCAATACCATACTGGGACGTTTGGTTAATGCCTCCGATTGGGTTCGCATTTAGTATCCCAGAGAAATTTGTCCTGTTGAAGAAAAGGCCAGCGAAAGCAAGATCAACTAACTCAGCCTCTTCAAGTCTTTTCATGTTGCGATAAGGTAGCATCTGCTGCCATGTTGCAACAGTTATTTCAGCTTCTTCTATTCTCTTACAGAGAGTATCCGTTTCTCTAAAAACACTTTCCCAGAATGCATATAAAAGAATGTCCTTCTCGCACAAAACCAGTTGTGAGATGCGTCTTTTTTGTAGCAACTCTAACCCAACAGCTGCACTACCAGCATATGGCTCATAGAAAGTGCAGCCGTGTAAATTATTTGCGGCCAACAAGGCATCAATATAGCCAACTAATGACCTCTTCGCGCCAGGATAGCGTAATGGATTGATTGTTTCTGGCAAGATACCACATCCTCAATTCATCAAATCAATAATGCCTTGAATAAGAGCGTACATTCCACCTGCGGCAATCGCTTCCAGCGAGGCAGATGTCACTCTAATATTCCCTGGATAATGCATGTTTGCATTCAAGAAATCCCTATGGGTCGCAGCGATAACTCGATCAAAGGTATTAATCATTCCTTGATCTGGGAACACTATGCTTTTATTATTTTGAGCATTGATAAATGTTTCAATTGAACTTAATGTAGGTAATGCTCCACCCCTCGTATGACAGTATGCACCCCAAAGATTAACTTGCATCAATCGAAGCCGAAGAGCTTGTTCGTATACTGTACGAAGTATCATACCTGTTGCTATTGGAAAAGTTTGGTACGCCTTTTGCCGTCCACAGTTTATCCTGGAAAGTCTGAATAGTTCATCAATTGCAACCAAAAGGCCCTGGTGTTGCTGATTTGTTGCATCCAACTTTCCTTCCCAGCTTACCGTTTCAAAGAAGACTCTTGGAGATGGTCCACCGGGAGTATGTTCTTCCCCACGAACTACAGCAGTAGCCCCATGTTCATTGGCTTGTGCTTCATTTCCTTCCGCAGTTCTATTAGTTCTTGGAGTAGTATTAGCATTGTTCGGTGTGTCCGTCCCTATCGAATTTTGACCTTCTCCCTCCGGAATTTGGGTTTGGCCTTCATTCACGACGCGCTGAAGCAACGGCTCAATCCCATCAACATCCGTCAAAACATTTCGCGTTGTAATTGTTTCCTGTACAATCGTTTTTTCAAAAACTAGCTCGGCTATTTGCTCAAATAATCCAGCAGGTAATGCACTTCTAACACTGTTTGTATCGTCATAGGTGATCCGCAGAAAATCCTTTGGACTAACTTTTGTTCCTACTGGGTACTCAAATTTTGCTTTGAAAATGCGCCAAAATGGATCCGTTTTCAAAACGATTATTTCTCTGTTAAAGCCTGGATGCGTGGCAACATATCTCTCGTAAATTGAATAGAAAAACTTGTAGTCCCGAATGTCTTGCTTTATGTCGCTTTCTTTAACTCCAGTAATCCTCGAAAGGTCTTGAATACTCTGCCCTTCACCATTTTTATAATTTGCAGCAAAAAACTGCTTCTTGGCCAACGGCTTCCATTCTTTTACACCTTCAATATGGCGCTTTGTCATTAGCTCAAGTGCAGCGTCTCTGTCGGGAAGCACGTCTACTTCTATACTACTACAGTTGTCAATAATTGATTGCGATGTATGAGGAATACGATGAGCAAATCCATCCGGGATTAGTCCTCTGTTTAACAAAAGTTGTAAAGAGCAAGTACGTCTGTTTCCTTCAATTACAACATATTGATCGTTTTCTCTCAGCACAACGATTCGTTCACCTGGTAGAAGGCTCCCATATTCGTTTATTGCAGAAGAAAGTTGGCAAACATCCTCATAAGTAACCAAGTATTTTCTTATTTCTTCTTGCGCTCTATTAGATAATATAACAAATCTTGGGTTTTGAGCATCTAAAATCAGGTCAAGAGGGGAAATAGTGATTGCCATAGACGGTCCTCCTCATAAAACTAGTCTGTATATCAAATTCGACAGCATTAATATATCACATTATGGGGAAATGAGAAGAACTTTTTTCTATTTTGAAACAAACGCGCGTTAAAAAACAGGCTATTGTAATGTGTCTCACCGTGAAACACATTTCGGGCAACAATAAAGGCCGCTTTCACGATTGAATGTAAAAACGGCCTATTGCTTCATTTAGTTTTACGGATACACCCCGGTGATCCGGCGCATGAGATACTACCCCTCGCACAGAGGTTGAGAAAACATACCTCTTTCCGTACGAGAAACAGAGGAAAACAAATTCATCATCATTTGTTCCTTTCTTTCTTTTTTTTCTGTGTTCTTTGAAACTATTTCATCGGTATTTTAGCAATATTTGTGGCCCACTTGGAAGAGCATACGGTTTGCATCTGTTCATTGTCGAATCGGACAAAAGACTATCATCGCGAATCTGCTTCATCGTGAAACACAAAAGACACGCTGAACACATTTCTTATGATTAAGGAGGCTTTTATGGTATAGCAAACACGCCATAATCAGTAATCAGCCAAGTGAAGGATAATACGGCAATGTACGAATTGTTGAGGGCGCGTCTCTGCAGCCTTTTCAAAAGATTCATGCAGGAACCACTAGGGGATAAGAAATGGAATGCCGATTTCGAAAGGGACAAACGCTTTTATGTTTTCCAGTATATTAGCGGTGTTCCGCCATGTCCGCAACGCCTCCCCAGCATGCCGCATATCCCACATAACAACCGGCTTCTGGCATCACGAGGACTCCATCTTTTCTGCCCCGCTTTTGCACCAGAAGGCACTTCCAAACTTCACCCTTAGCACAGAGATCGGCGTAGTCCTCAATGAATTGCCGGTCAGCTACCATGTCTGTCACGAAGTTTTCATAATCGATGGCACTTAGTTTTATAACCTTTACCACTTCAAAAGCTTGCTCAAGTTCTATAGGATGCGGCACAAACAAGTCCTCAACGATTCGTGGCGACATCACAAAATAAGCGTATCCGGTTTGTTGCATCATGATCCCTCTCTCTATTTGGTATCAGATGAAAGGTTCGGTAATCACTCGACTTTCGGAAGAGAAAATGTTATAGTGAATTCAGTAATAAAAATATAATAAAATAACATTTTTCTGCCTGATTGGTGGGAAGAATCCGAACTTTTCATTAACTTTCATTATAGCATATGTTGCAAATAATGGTTTGCTTTTTCTATCGCGGATCATGTGTTCTTTTATGTCTATCAAATGGAAAGCGCCGTCTTTCTGCAGCTTTGTCTGCAGGAAGATGGCGCTTTTTATAAAAGAAGCAAGAAAACTATTGTTTTTATGATTTTGTTGATATATACTAATAACAATAATTGAATTTGAATTCTGTCTTTGGAGGAACAAATGAAACTCACGAAAAGCGAACTGGAGATCATGAACGTACTATGGAAGGCAGAACGTCCGCTCTCTCGCGGCGATATTCTTGCGCTTTCCACGGACAAGACATGGAAGGATAACTCCGTTCATATTCTCCTCAACAGTATGCTCAAGAAAGAAGCTATCAAAGAAGCCGGCTTTGCTCGCAGCGGTAAGGTATGGGGCCGCCTGTACGCACCGAATGTTACTATTGACGAGTATTACAACGAAAACCTTTTCTCGCAGACCAGCAAGAAGGAATTCCCGCTCCTGTTCTCGGCCATGGTGAACCGGGATGACATTACCCCGGAGCTGATCGACGAACTGGAGGAGATCCTTCAAAAACGCAGACAGGAATTGAGTTGATGTAAGATGGGCGTAACGGTTTACTCCGTTATTGTTTCTATTCTCTTTTATAATCTTTCCTTGATCGTCGTCTTCCTTCTGCGCCGGAGCGGTGCGATCCGGGCAAAGAATACCTCGGCGCTGCTCCTCTTTTTCACATTTCTCGGCGTCGTCCGTCTTTTGACACCGCTGGATTTCAAAGGAAGCGTTATCATTCGCTCGTACAAAGTTTTGCCCGCCATAGAAAACGCGCTGAAGGTGCCTCTGCTGGGGCCGCTCAGCCTGGGCAGGATCCTCCTTCTGATTTGGACCGTAGGAACGCTCGTCTTTATTGTGCGAGACCTGATCAGGCAGCGGCGCTACGTTCTGGCGGACAAGCGGCTCGCCCTTTCCGAAAACGAGCAGATTGCCCGCATCGCCGCAGAGTATGGCAAAGAATTCCGACTGAAGGTTTCTCCGGAGATCGATCTTCCCTATGTAACGGGCCTCCTGAAGCCTGTGATTTATCTTCCGGATGTGGAGCTGAGCGATGAAGAGTGGCGGCACATCTTCCGGCATGAGACACAGCATATCCGCTCCCATGACGAGTGGAAGAAGATGTTCTTCCGGGCGATTCGCGCTATCTTCTGGTGGAACCCGCTTGTGCATCTTTCCGAGGAGGATATTAACCTCCTGATCGAACTGCAGTGTGACGAACGGGTGGCCGGGAGAGGAGACCCGGACGAGCAGGAGAGCTATCTCCGCACCATGATGGAGCTGATGAAGCGCTGTGTCGAAGCGGAGGCTCCTGTGGGAGCCAGCCAGATGATCGGCAAGCAGAAGGAAATGAAGATCCGCTTTGAGGCGTTGCTCGCCCCGAAAACAAAGTGGAGCAAGTTGGCGCGTGTCGTTGTACCGGTTGTGCTTGCGGCGGCCTTTGTGGCGTCGTACTTCTTCATTGTGCAACCAATACGGCTTCCCAGCGAAGATGATATCTCCGCCTACCGCGAGGGACATGTTGCCTTTGATATTTCTCCGGAGCTGGAAGAAGGAGAAAATCAGTTTATCCTGTATGAAGACGGAGAATATCGGCTGTACATCAACGGGGAATACGTTTCCCGTTTGGACGAAGAATTCTTGAATGAGCCCCAGTTTTCAACGATACCAATTTTCAAAGGAGACGAACCATGAAAAGATTTATCAGCCTGATCCTGGCCCTGGTGATCTGCTTCAGCTTTTCCGCCCTCGCTTTTGCCGAATGCCCGGGGGTGTCGGAGGAAGAAAACGGGGAAGAGCTGGTCGTTCCCGGCGAGCAGCCCCGCTGGGAGGAGACCAAGTGGTATTACCGCATCACCGACGACGGCCTGTTTCAGCGGCGCCTGTGGTCTTTAACCTATGGCTATTGGCTGACCGATTGGGAGACCATAGGGCACGTCTAAGATCAAGCAAGCGTACACGGCAAGAGGGAGGCACCAACGCGCCTCTCTTTTGCTATATACATGTTTACGTTTCTTCGAATCTGCTGTGTTTTCTTTATAATTCCTCGAGACAATCTTTTTTGGATTAACGCTATGGAAAGATGAATGGCATCATCTGAGGGCATGGCTGAAGGAACTGTGCTAAAGGAAAGTATAACGCGAAGTGACATGTTGTCGACAGATGCAGCAGCTCCGGCACTCCGGGAACGGACCATCCGCGCCGCTGTCGTAGTGGTCGCCAGGCTTGTCCCGCATGAGGCTTTCAAAGGCCCGATGATCGCCATTGGTGAAATACATCGGATTCCTCCTTTTGAATTTGGATTAGGGCTTGCGGTTGGACTGCAATCTATATAAAAAACGTGTCTCATGGTGAGACACGTTTTTCGAATATATTCAAATTAAAGATAAAGCTTGGACATTGCAAAAAGATCTGCTGAAAGATATAATAATATCGTTAATCGAGTCGAAGTACTGGTTTTAATTGTTATGGGGGATTACCATGCCAAAATCTTTCATGCAGTATGATTTACTTATCTCGTGCCCTGGTGACGTTGTTGATGAGATTGAAATTATAAACAAGTGCGTAGAGAGATTTAATCAAACCTTTTCAGGGGCGCTTAGCCCCGATATTGTTCGTAGCACAATAATGGTACACGAATGAATCGCTCCTTAGGAGGTCTTTATTGTGAAAATTGAAAGTATATACATTTCGAATTTCAAATCTTATAGTACAAGCGGGGAAACTATTCCTTTTTCCACCATTACGGGGTTTGTTGGAGCAAACAGCGCAGGTAAATCAAATGTTTTAGAAGCCCTACAGCTATTCTTCTTTCCCGAAAAGCTAACAGAAGCTAGTTTTCACAACGGTGATACTTCTAGACCAATTACTATCAAAGTAGCTTTTTCTGATTTCAAGGGACAGGAAAGCTTTGAAGAAAAAATACTAGTAAGAAATTCCAGAATAATCTTGGCTCGCATTTTTTCATGGGATATACTTAAACAACAGGCTGAATCAAAAGAGCTTATCCCTGGGGAAATGTGGGATTATTGCGGCAGAAGCAACTGTTTGAATCCGATTGCAATAAAAAAGATTTCTGCAGCTGATTTGAGGCAGTTTCTTGCTACAGAAGATGGCGCAAGATTTGCCACCCAAGCAAATCTTGGTGCAAGCCCCACGGTAGCAGCTTTTCTAGATACCTTAGAAGCATACTGGAATACAGTTGCTTTAACTGCACGGCGTGGGAGTAGTCGGGATTGGAGCGCAGGTGGTGTACCCGGTAGATGAAATCGTGGTACATGGCCGTGGCGAGGGAGCTCAGCTCCCCGGAGTCCCGGCAGGCCTCGGCCGCCTGGATGTAGCTGTCGCCCAGCGGATAGGCGATCTCCGGGTCGAGGCCGCCCTCCATCGCCGCGCGGCAGACCAGCGTGGTGAACACCGTGATGCTGATCTTCATCTGGCGCAGGGGGTCTGCGCCACGCACCGGCACACCGGGGCTCAGGTCAATGCTGCCGCGCAGGGCGCTCTGGTAGTTGATATCCCCGTTGCGCACCATCTGCAGCATTGCCCGTTCCGCGCGGTAGATCTTATCCCGGTCATGGCTGCGGCTCAGCGTCGGAGAGAGCTGCTGCTCCGCCGCGCCGGTGATCAGCGCGTCGAGTCCCAGGGTCTCCCGGTTGAGCGTGTTGTGAATCAGCAGCACATAGCGCGTGAAGACCGCGTAGGACATGACGGGCAGCTCGTCCAGGCGCCGGCAGAGCTCGGAGACCCAGATCGCCAGTTCGCGGCTTTTTGTATCGGCGCGCAGCCCCTCGCGGATCTGCCGCTCCGTCGGCGGGGCATAGAACACCGGCCCGATCACGAGCAGCAGCTGGCCTCCGCGCTCCTTTTCGAGGGTGACGGCCCACTGCATCCCGATAGCAGAGCCGATGAGAAACGGCCGGCCGCCGCTCTCCTTGAAATCATGGCGCAGCGCCCGCTCCAGCCCGCCCAGCAGGAAAAAAGCGCGGCTCAGCAGCTCATCCTGCGGATAGTCCGAGCGCAGCAGCTCACCCTCCCGGGTATAGGCCCAGACGAAGAGCTTCTCGCTCTCCGGGATCAGCCTGTGGATCAGCATCAGATCGCGTTCGCCCTGTGTGATCACCACGGTCGTCACCGTCCTTTCTTCTGCCATTGTAGCACGCGGGAGATGGAGGAGCAAGGAAAAGAACCGTGATTTTTGTAATTTTTCACGGATTTCTGGATTTACAGCCGGAGTCTCCTTTTATAGAATAAGAGCAGATCAAACCCCGGTATCAACAAAAAAACTACACGGAAAGGATCGTTCTTATGGCAAAGGAAAAGCTTACGCAAAGCGAAATCGACGGCGTGCAGTACCGCCGTGCGAAACTCTGGCAGATCATTCTCATTGCATTCAACGCCTTCAACGGCATGGCCATGTATTTTCTGATTGGCCTGGCCAGCTACTCGGCCAGCATCGGCTACGGCATCGCGACCCTGGTAGTCGGCGGCCTGCTGACCTTCACCCGTATTTTTGACGCCATCACCGACCCTCTGCTGGCCTTCCTGTATGACCGGTTCAACACCCCCTTCGGCAAGGTTCGCCCCCTGATGCTGCTGGGCTGGATCGTTCAGAGCGCCGGCGTCTATTTCCTGTTTAATGCCTTCTCCAGCAAGGGGCATGGCATCCCGGTCTTCCTGGCCTGCTACATGCTCTATGTCATTGGTTACACCATTGTGAACATGACGGCGCAGACCCTGCCCGCTCTGATGACCAACGACCCCAAGCAGCGCCCCACTGTCGGCGTGTGGCAGACGGCCCTCAACTACATTACCCCGATGGTGCTGAACATCGTGGTGTATACGAAGCTCATGCCCGCCTTCGGCGGCAGCTTCAATCAGGAGTTTCTGAATGTCGTGACATGGCTCTGCATCGGCATCTCCTTCATCGGCGTCGTTCTGGTGTGCATCGGCATCTCCGCCTACGACAAGCCGGAGAATTTCAAGGGCATCGGCAAGCGCGAGCGCCTCAAGTTCAAGGATATGTGGGATGTGCTTTCCCATAACAAGCCCCTGCAGAGCTACATCATCTCCGCCTCCTCCGACAAAATCGCCCAGCAGGCCTCCTCCGCCTCCATCGTGAGCACCATGCTCAACGGCATCCTGATCGGGAATATGGGCCTGGCGACCACGCTGAGCATGATCGGCATGTTCCCCTCCATCCTCTTTGCAATTCTCGGCGCCCGATACGCCGGCAAGCACGGCAACAAGGAGTCCATCGTGGCCTGGACCCGCTACAGCATCTATGCCAACATCGCCATGATTGTGTTCTTCATTATC
>OCTX012254257.1_pt1 | contig 11357 bp, 12 predicted proteins | sample 1539691 | NCBI WGS metagenome assembly OCTX01 (sample SAMN02144231, study PRJEB22623) | gut metagenome | biome: sheep rumen | host: Ovis aries | place: New Zealand | reverse complement strand
ATATCGGCCCTGATGGGACTGGTGCTGTCGTCGCTGGAGGACGAGATATTCATGAAGAATAATGTGCGCTTCCGCGTGATAGGCGACATGAAGCGCCTGCCCGGTGATGTGCAGCAGAAGCTGCGCGAGACAGAAGAACATACGGCCAAGAATGATGCCATGACCATGGTGGTGGCACTGAGCTACTCGAGTCGCTGGGAGATTACGGAGGCAGTGCGACAGCTTGTTGCCGAAGGTGCTGAGGAGGTGACGGAGGAAACTGTCAGCAAGCACTTGCAGACGTGTTTCATGCCCGATCCGGACTTGTTGATACGTACGGGAGGCGAACTGCGCATTTCGAACTATCTGCTTTGGCAGATAGCCTATTCGGAGCTGTATTTTTGTGATACCTACTGGCCTGACTTTGATGAGGCTGAGCTGCATAAGGCGATAGAGAGCTACCAGAAGCGCCAGCGCCGTTTTGGTAAGACGGAAGCACAGGTGGAAGAAGAAATTAAAAAGTAAAAGCAACAGTGAAGATAAAAGCAATTACAACCGGTATAATGGCGATGGTAAAGGGTCTTCTGGCTTTTTGCCTTCTTGCCTTTTTGCCTATAAGCGCGACTGCGCAGGATGTCATTGTCAATCCTGACATTTCGTATGCCGGAACTCCTCGTCAGTGCGAGATAGGTGGTATTACGGTGAAAGGTGTAGAGGGCTACGAAGACTATGTTCTCATCGGTCTCTCAGGTCTCTCCGTAGGACAGCAGATCAGTGTGCCTGGAACGGAGATTACAGATGCTGTCAAGCGCTACTGGAAGCATGGGCTCTTTTCCAAGGCCTCTATCTTGGCCGACTCTATAGTAGGGTCTAAGGTCTACCTAAGTATACATCTGGCTACCAGACCGCGTGTCAGCAGCATTAACTACTACGGTCTGAAAAAGTCGGAACGTGAGGATATGGAGTCGAAGCTGGGTATTATGAAGGGTGCTCAGATAACGCCGAACATGATTGACCGTGCGAAGATTCTGGCAAAGAAATATTTCGACGACAAGGGTTACAAGAATGCTGAGATAGACATCGTGCAGCGAGACGATGTTACGGGCAAGAATCAGGTGATATTGGACGTGAGTGTCGATAAGAAAGCCAAGATGAAGGTTCGCTCCATCATCTTTGAAGGTAATGAGCAGCTGTCGTCAAGCAAGATAAAGGGTAACTTGTTTAAGAAAGGTTCATTTGGCAAGATTAACGAGGCAGGTAAGCTGTACACCATGTTCCGTGCCAAGAAGTTTACTCCCGAGCGTTATGAGGAGGCTAAGAAAACCCTGATAGATAAATATAACGAGTTGGGCTATCGTGATGCTGCGATAGTAGAGGATTCGGTTTGGACGGTTGACGACAGGCATGTCAACGTCTATGTGAAGCTGGACGAAGGACAGAAATATTATATTCGCAATATTACATGGGTAGGTAATACGGTTGTAACGAGTGACTATCTGAATGCGGTGCTGGGCATGAAGAAGGGCGATGTCTACAACCAGAAGCAGATGAACAAGCGTTTGTCGGAAGATGACGATGCCGTGGGTAACTATTATTGGAACAACGGCTATCTGTTCTACAACCTGCAGCCTACAGAGGTGAATATCGTGGGAGACTCGATAGACCTGGAGATGCGTATTCAGGAAGGTACGCAGGCTCATATCAGTCATGTGCGTATCTATGGTAATGACCGTCTGTATGAAGAGGTGGTACGCCGAGAATTGCGTACCAAACCGGGTGACCTGTTCTCGAAGGACGCCATACAGCGCTCGGCACGTGAGATAGCCTCCATGGGTTTCTTTGACCCGGAGAAGGTGAATCCTGACATTAAGCCTAACTATGAAGACGGCACAGTGGATATCAACTGGGAACTGGAGTCAAAGTCTAATGACCAGTTAGAGTTCTCGCTGGGTTGGGGTCAGACAGGTATCATAGGCCGTGTGGGTGTGAAACTGACTAACTTTTCAATGCGTAACCTGTTTGGGAAAAACCGTATGCACCGTGGCATCATGCCTATTGGCGATGGTGAGCAGTTGTCGCTGTCGGTACAGTCGAACGGTAGCTACTATTATTCTGTGTCTACGGGTTACTCTACAGGATGGTTTGGCGGTAAACGCCCGAATTCGTTCAGTGTCAATGCTTTCTACTCAAAGCAGACCGATATCTCGAGTACCTATCGTAACTCGAGCTGGATGAACAACTACTATAACTATGCTGCAGGCTATGGAATGTACAATAGCGGATACTACGACTACACATCGCTTTATGACGACGATAAGTACATCAAACTGTTTGGTGCTTCGATAGGATGGGGTAAACGTCTGCGCTGGCCTGATGACTACTTCCAGCTGTCCATGCAACTGGCCTATACACGTTATATGTTGCAGGACTGGAGCTATTTCATTATTAACAACGGTAACTGTAACAACATCAATCTGGGCATCACGCTGGCTCGTACCTCTACTGACAACCAGCTCTTCCCACGACGTGGTTCTGAGTTCATGGCTTCTGTGACACTGACTCCGCCCTGGTCGTTGTTCGACAATAAGGACTATGCGTCTTTGGCCTCAGCAGAGACCTATAAAACGGATATAGACCGCTACTATGACGAGCAGCAGGAAAAGTACAGATGGATTGAATACCACAAGTGGAAGCTTAAGACAAAGACTTATACCGCGCTGACGGGTGGTCAGAAATGCTTTGTTCTGATGACTCGTGTGGAACTCGGATTGTTGGGTTCATATAACAAATACAAGAAGTCGCCGTTTGAAACCTTCTATATGGGTGGTGACGGTATGAGCGGCTATTCTACAAGTTATGCTGAGGAGACCGTGGGACTCCGTGGATATGAGAATGGTTCACTGACGCCTTATGGCGCTGCTGGTTATGCCTATGATCGTTTTACCTTGGAGCTTCGCTATCCTTTTATGCTGGGTAATACTACCATCTATGGTCTGGGATTCCTGGAAGGTGGTAATGCATGGGCTCAGACGCGCGATTTTAATCCGTTCGACATCAAGCGTTCTGCTGGTGTTGGTGTACGTATCTTCCTCCCGATGGTGGGATTGATGGGTATTGACTGGGCTTATGGCTTTGACCGTGCTTATAATGGCTCTAACAAAGGAGGTAGCCAGTTCCACTTCATTCTGGGTCAGGAGTTCTAATTAGCAAAGAGTAAAGAATTGAAAATTGAAGTTAAGAAAGGGAGTATGAAAAAACTGTTTATATTGTTGATTCTCTGTATATCGGCAGTGACAATGCATGCTCAGAAGTTCGCGCTGGTGGATATGGACTATATCTTCAAGAATATTCCTGCCTATGAGCGAGCAAACGAACAGCTGAACCAGGTGTCTAAGAAGTGGCAGGCAGAAGTTGATGCGTTGACCATTGAGGCTCAGACGCTTTATAAGAACTATCAGAACGAGGTGGTGTTCTTATCACAAGAACAGAAGAAGACTCGTCAGGATGCTATTATGGATAAGGAACGTGAAGCTGCCGAGCTGAAGAAAAAGTATTTTGGTCCGCAGGGTGAATTGTTCAAGAAGCGTACTGCACTGATGACTCCCATACAGGAAGAAGTGTATAGTGCTATCAAGGAGGTGGCCGATCTTCGCGGCTATCAGTTGGTACTTGACCGTGCCAGTGATGCCGGCATCATCTTCGGGTCGCCAAAGATAGACATCTCTAACGAGGTGCTCTCTAAGTTGGGATATAGTAATTAAGAATTTATATAAACATTAAATTAGAAAGAAATGAAGAAATTATTTGTGTTGCTGCTGATGATTGCTCCTATGGCATCATTCGCTCAGAAGTTTGGACATGTTAACGTCCAGGAGATTATGCAAGCTATGCCTGAATTGACTAAGGCACGTGCCGACCTTGAGGCTCTTGCCAAGCAGTATGAGGCAGACCTTAAGTCGATGCAGGAGGAAATACAGAAGAAAGCAGAGGCTTACGAGAAGGAGCAGGCTTCACTGCCTGCCAATATCAAGGAACGTCGTGAGAAGGAGCTTCAGGATATGTATCAGAAGTACCAGCAGAGTGCTCAGGACAACCAGCAGGCTCTTGCCAAGGAGGAGCAGGAGAAGATGCAACCCATTCAGAAGAAGATAATGGATGCCATCACCTCTATAGGTCAGACCGGTGGTTATGTATATATCATGCAGACCGGTTCTGCTCTGTACATTAGCAGTACTTTGTCTACTGATGTTACTGCAGAGGTCAAGAAAAAGCTTGGACTTTAGTTTATGAAACAAGTAACACTGTTTATATTGATGCTCCTTTGTGGGCTGGCTTGTCAGGCTCAGGATGCCGGTACTTCGTGGAAGTATGGTTATTTGAGCTATGACTCGGTGATGGTGTCGATGCCTGAATACGCTGAGATGAAAGCCAGTATGCAAGAGTTGCGCACTCAGTATGAAGCAGAGCAGAAGAGGGTAGAGGAAGACTTTAACAAGAAGTACGAAGAGTTTCTTGACGGTCAGTCAGCCTTCCCCCAGACGATACTTCAGAAACGTCAGAGTGAGCTTCAGGAGATTCTTGATAAGAATATAGCTTTTAAGAAGCAGAGCCAGCAGCTGCTGGCTGATGCTGAGGCTACACTGATGGACGGGTTGAAGGGTATGATAATGCAGGCTTTGGTAATGATTGGCCAACAACGCGGTTATGCATTCATCCTGAATACAGACAAGGAGGCTCTGCCCTTTGTCAATCCCGCTATGGGTGAGGATATCACAGCCGATGTTATAGAATTGCTGAAGAGATAAATGACACTACCCAGCGTACCAGGTCCTATAGGTATTTTTGACAGTGGCTATGGCGGATTGACTATTTTGCATGGTATTCGTCAGCTGTTACCCCAGTATGACTATCTGTACTTGGGAGACAATGCGAGAACTCCCTATGGATCGCGTTCGTTCGAGGTGGTCTATGAATTCACACGTCAGGCTGTGACTAGGCTTTTCGAGATGGGTTGTCATCTCGTAATTCTAGGATGTAACACGGCATCAGCCAAGGCCTTGCGTACAATACAACAGAACGATTTGCCCAAGCTCGACCCAAACCGTCGGGTCTTGGGCATTATTCGTCCAACGGCTGAGGTCATTGGTTCGTTGACTCAAAGTCGACATGTGGGTATCTTTGCTACTGAAGGTACTATTAAGAGTGAGTCGTATAATCTGGAAATTCACAAGTTGTTTCCTGACATACAGGTGTCAGGAGTGGCTTGCCCATTCTGGGTTCCTTTGGTAGAGTATAACGAGGCTGATTCGCCAGGAGCTGACTATTTCGTGAAGAAACGTATTGACCAGTTACTGCGTCTGGATTCAGAAATAGACACTGTAATTCTGGGGTGTACTCACTATCCGCTGTTGCTGCCAAAGATTCAGAAATATATGCCCCGTGGTATTCGTATTGTCTCACAAGGTGAGTATGTCGCTTACAGTTTGCAAAAGTATTTTGAACATCACCCTGCAATAGAGGAGAAATGCACCAAAGGTGGCAAGGTGCACTATCTGACGACGGAGAACCCGGAGAAATTTAAAGATCAAGCTCAGTTCTTCCTACACGAGAAGGTGGAGGTGGAGAACATAAGTCTGGGTTGATTTTTTTTTGATATTACGCTTTAGGACAATAGTCTTTTGGCGAAGTATCGTACAGGATACCATACAGAGAGGAATCCTACAACAATTACCGTAAGGAGAATGATTACGATATCCTGAGGATGTACGCTAACGGGATAAGCATCTACGATGAACGCCCCTTCGCTACTTCCCAGTCGTACCACGCCATACTGTTGTTGAATCCAACAGAGCAGTAGCCCGACGGCGATACCGATGACGGCTCCAATGACACTAATCATGCGGCCTTCAAAAAGGAAAATTCGTGTAATATGGTGGTCTGAAGCTCCCAGGTTACGCAGTGTTACGACGTCGTCTTTCTTGTCGATGATAAGCATAGACAATGAGCCGATGATATTGAAACATGCAATCATCAGGATAAAGGTAAGGAAGACGTATGCTATGAACTTCTCTATCTTCATAATACGGAAGGTATCTTCCTGTTGTTCATAGCGATCGAGTACGTTGTATTTGTTGCCTGCCAGCTGCCTCATCTGTTGTTTTACTGCTTCGAAGTCACTTCCAGGCTTTAGCCTCAGTTCCAGAGATGATAGCATTCCGTCCTGAGCAAAGAGATTGCGCGTAAACTGTAGTGAAGTCAAGATGTAGTTCTTGTCGTACTTTCCCTGTTTGACGGAGAAAATGACGCCAGGAGAGAATAATTCGTCTTCTACGAACCCTTCAGTGGGGTTGGCCATGTCGAGTTGTCCTTCGCGTTTGGGAGCATATATTTTCAGTGGTGTGTCGAACTTATAGCCAAGTCCTAATTGGTAGGCAACACCCAGCCCTGGTATGCCGTAGTTCATGTCTGCCGCATGCAGTTCGAAAGTACCTTCACCATCCAGAATTTCACGGATATGGGTTAGTGAGTCAAAGTTGTCCTGTACTCCTTTTACCTTTACCATCAGCTGGCGATCCTGGTAGCTGGCTAAGGCCTGGTCTTCCAAGCACTCTGTGGCCACTTCTACCTCAGGTAGTTGGCGTATCTTCATCAGTATAGGGTCATCGGCTGGTGCTGTCTTACCTTTGACGGGTGTAACCTTCAGCTGCGGATCCATCTGTGTAAAGAGGTTTGCTACCATGTCGTGGAATCCGTTGAACACGCTGAGCGTCACAACAAGAGCCATCGAAGCCACTGCCACCCCAATGACGGAAATGGCACTGATGACGTTAATGGCGTGGGTGGACTTCTTGGAGAACAGATAACGCCGTGCGATGTAGAACGGGAAATTCATGCGGTAGTCAATTCTTCGTTCTTTACTTCTTACTTGCCCAGTAGTTCATCAATGCGATCTATATAGTCAAGCGAGTCGTCGATAAAGAATCGCAGTTCTGGTATGATTCGCAACTGGTGGCGTACACGGGTTCCCAATTCGTAGCGGATCTGCTTGTCATTTTTGGTAATGTTTTTAATCAGCTCCTCGTTTTTCTCTGAAGGGAAAATGCTTAGGTAGGCAGTGCACACACTGAGGTCGGGGCTGATTCTCACTCGGGTCACGCTTATCATGACTCCGTGTAAGGAGCGCGTCTGCTCCTGAAAGATCTGACTGAGTTCCTTTTGGAGCAGACGCGCTATTTTGTTTTGTCTTGTCTCTTGCATTACTTACTTCTTGCCATCAACCTCAATAAGTTCAATTTTGAAAGTAAGCATAGAGAAGGGCTTGATGTCGGCACCCTGCTGGCGCTCGCCATAAGCAAGTTCCTGAGGGATGTATACTTCCCAGATAGAGCCTGCGGGCATGTGTACCAGTGCATCGGTCCATCCCTTGATGACCTGGTTGGCACGGAAGCTGGCTGGCTCGTTACGCTTGTATGAGCTGTCGAATACTTTGCCGTCCAGGGTCTTACCCTCGTAGTGAACCTTCACCACAGAGGTGTCTTTAGGCATCGGACCGTTACCCTCTTTGATAACCTTGTACTGTACACCGCTTTCCAGTGTCTTCACACCCTCAGCCTTGGCATTCTTGGCAAGGAACTCTTCGCCTTCTTTCTTGTTGGGACCGAATTCCTTCTCCATGTTCTTGGCCTTGATGGTACGCATCATTTCCTGAGCCACCTGAGCTGCAGAGTCAACAGTCATAAGACCGCCTTTGCCAGTGGTTCCACTGATGAAGCCAGCCATAAAGTTCTTCAGCGAGATGGTCTTTGTGGAGTCTTCGCCAAACAGCTCGTGGTTGATGCCCTTCACCATCTGGTTCGAAATTTGCTGACCAATCTGAATTCCGGCATAGTAAGCAGCCTTCTTCTTGTCATCGCCAGCATTGGCACCTTCGTTCAGACCTTTGATGAACTCGTCCATGTAGGCGGTGTCAACGCCGAGACGACCTACAAGATAATCCTTCAGACCCTGGGTCTGAGCCATACCGATAGCATAGCTAACGGTGTCAACATCACTCTTCAGGCTAGCCTTGGGAGTGCCATTGTCGCATGATGCATACATCATGACGGCAGCCACTGCTGCAACAGCAGTAAAAGTAAACTTTTTCATTGTGCTTTATAAAAATTACATTACTTGTATTAATTCTACATCGAAAATCAAGGCAGCATAGGGAGGAATGCTGCTACCGGCGCCACCTTCACCGTAAGCCAGACGGTAGGGAATGAAGAAACGGTATTTGGCACCTTCCTGCATCAGTTGCAGCCCTTCGGTCCATCCGGCTATTACCTGCTGTAGCCCGAATACGGCTGGTTCACCGCGCTGTACACTTGAGTCGAACACGGTTCCATCGATGAGGAAACCCTCGTAGTGGCACTTCACAGAGTCCTTGGCAGTAGGTTTCTTGCCGTTACCTTCTTTCAGTACTTGGTACTGCAGGCCGCTGGGCAACGTAACGACACCTTGCTTCTTGGCATTTTCGACCAGATACTTCTCGCCAGCCTCCTTGTGTTGTTTGCCTTGCTGGGCACGCTGCTTGCTAATCTTCTCCTCTTGCTGGGCAAAGAACTGCTCTACTATCTTCTGAGCTTCGCTGCTCTTTACTTTCAAATCGTTCCCAGCCAAAACGTCTTTGACGGCCTGGGCAAAATCATCGATATTGAGTTCCTGACCACCCATGTTTGCTAACTGGTGACCAATGCCAATGCCCAATGCATAACTTACTTTATCCATTTCTCTTTTACCTTTCTAATAGTCTCTATATACCTTATTTATATGAAATCGGCCGCAAAGGTACAAATAATCTCTGATTTTCGTGCCATAATTCAAAAAAAAATGCTAATTTTGTACATTCTTAATACTTTGCATATGAAAAAGATAGTAGTTTTGACTGGTGCAGGCATGTCTGTAGAGAGTGGATTGAAGACTTTCCGTGATGCCGACGGACTGTGGGAGGAGTATCCTGTACAGCAGGTCGCCACGCATGAAGGGTGGTTGCAAGACCCTACCTTAGTGACGAACTTCTATAACATGCTACGTAAGAAGTGCTGGGGTGTCAAGCCGAACGAAGGCCATCGGCTGGTAGCTCAGTTGGAAGAGAAGTATGAAGTGACGGTGGTGACCCAGAATGTTGACAATTTGCATGAACAGGCAGGTTCTTCGAAGGTCATCCATCTGCACGGAGAACTAATGAAGGTCTGTTCGAGCAATAATCCTGATGACCCGCGTTATCAGAAAGTACTGACACCCGACAACTGCGAGATTGCTCCTGGAACGAAGGCTGGTGACGGTTCGCTGCTGCGTCCCTTCATCGTGTTTTTTGGCGAGGCGGTTCCTAATATCACCATTGCAGCCGAGGAGTGTCAGGAGGCAGATGTTTTCATCATCATTGGCACGTCATTGGCTGTCTATCCTGCCGCAGGACTCATTCATTATGTCCGTCCTGATGTGCCCGTTTATCTGATTGATCCCAATCCCGTTTCTGCAGGGTCGCGCAACATCATTCAGATACAGAAGGGTGCTTCTGAGGGAATGAAAGAACTTAGCCGGTTACTGATGGTGTAGCACCTTCTGGTATTCGCCCTTAGTGCTTAATATACGCAAGGCTTCACGGAGGGTCTTGTCATTCCTAAGCCCTATCTGTAGCTGCCCGGCTTGGTAATAATAGGCTCCTATGATGTCCTGTTCAAGCATTTGTTGTATTTCCTGACGGTGCCGCTCCAGATCACTTTCAAGGTTGTGGTGGTCTATCTTCTGCTTTAGCGCATCCAGTTCTGTTTTTGCATCGTCAAGGTAGCCTTCGAAGCGCATGGCTTTTTCCAGTTCTTTAAATTGCTTTTTGCTTAACTGGTCATAGGTAAATCCTGCCTTCACTACGCGCTGCTTGAAGTCTGCATAGTCGGCATCGGTTAAGTGAAAGTCCTTGGGATTTGCTATGTTGGGGTGCCTGGCAATGTAGTCTACTACATAGTCAAAGGCTACTTCCGTTGAGTCGAGACGGTCCAGGTAGAGCGTAATATTAGCCATGGTGTCGGGTCTTATTTCTACATCAGGCTTGATGCCTTCCTTCATTGTGATGCCACGTCCTGAAGGAAGATAGTAACGTGATGTGGTAAGCTTCAGATTGGCATTGTATGGCAAATCTACGTTAGGTACTTGTACCAGTCCTTTACCATAGGTTCGCGTCCCTATTATTATGCCCCGTTTTAAATCTTGCAGAGCACCACTCGTAATTTCAGAAGCTGATGCCGTCTCTTGGTTCACCAGCACAACAATAGGCATTATGGTGTCAATAGGCTCCAGACGTGTCTTGTACTCCGAATTGGCGCGCTTGAGTTTTCCTTTCGTCTCTACAATTTTCTCGTCCTTGGGTAACCACATACTTAAAATGTCAACACACTCCGACAGCGAGCCGCCGCCATTGCCTCTTAAGTCTAAAACTAGATGCTGCGCTCCTTGTTTCTTCAAGTCTATGAAAGCTAGTCGCATGGCCTTGGCAGGTTCGCCTGTAAACGTGTTCAGGGCAATGTAGCCCGTTGGCACTTTAGCCTCCAGCATGCCGTACCATGTAATTTCGGACATCTTGATGTTCTTACGGGTTATCTTGAACTTCATCTCCTTGCCTGTTGACGGACGCAGAACCTTTAGTACAAAACTCGTTCCTGGTTCACCACGTAAGTGGCTGCTCACGAAACCTACTTCCTTGTCCGTCATCAGCGTATCGTCAATCTGCAGGATGATATCTCCCTTGCGCAACCCAACTTCAGTGGATGGCATACCCTCGTATGGCTCATCAACCACGACGCGCTTCAGCTTCTGGTGGTAGCGTATCAGTGCACCAATGCCTGCATACTTTCCAGTCAGCATCGTCTTTAGCTCCTTCTGGCGCTCCTCGGGATAATACTCCGTATAGGGATCCAGCGATCGCAACATAGCATCAATGCCTGTCGTTACCACTTTGCCGGCATCTAGTGTGTCCACATACATCATGTCCAGATTTTTATACAGGGCATTGAAAATTTCCAGGTTCTTAGCCACCTCCATATTGTGGTTCTTCGTTGACTGTCCGTGAGTCGTAATGGTCACCATCAACAAAGCTGTTATCGATAGGAATATACGTTTCATCATACCTAATTATTTATATTATGGCTGCAAAATTACAAAAAAACAGCGTTTCCATGAAATTTTTTCCTAAAAAGTTTGCGAGATTCAAAAATTTACCTTACCTTTGCACCCGCAAATCAGAAATGACGAGCAAACCTGCTTCAGTAGCTCAGTTGGTTAGAGCACCTGACTGTTAATCAGGGGGTCGTTGGTTCAAGCCCATCCTGAAGCGCCACATAAAA
>OCTX012252788.1_pt1 | contig 11358 bp, 9 predicted proteins | sample 1539691 | NCBI WGS metagenome assembly OCTX01 (sample SAMN02144231, study PRJEB22623) | gut metagenome | biome: sheep rumen | host: Ovis aries | place: New Zealand | reverse complement strand
GAAGATCTCTACTCCGAAATTGTTGAGCGCGGAGCCGAAAAATACCGGCGTCAGATTTCCCGCCCTGACCTCTTCCAGATCAAAATCCGCGCTTGCCCCGTCCAGAAGTTCCACTTCCTCGCGCAGCTGCTCCGCGGCATCGCCGCCCAGCTCAGCGAGGATCCTGTCCTCATCTGTCATAGGGATCCTGGTCTGTGTTCCTTCTCTGGTCCCCTTCTGGGTGTCCGCGTAGGTGATCACTTCCTCCTTCTCCCTGTCGAAAACGCCCTTAAAAGCTTTGCCGGAACCGATCGGCCAGTTCATGGGACATGTATCAATGCCCAGGTTCTTCTCAATATCGTCAAGAAGATCAAATGTATCCAGGGCGTCGCGGTCCATCTTATTTATAAATGTAAAGATCGGGATATGGCGCATCGTACAGACCTTGAAAAGCTTCTTGGTCTGTGGCTCAACACCCTTTGCTCCGTCGATGACCATTACAGCGGAATCCGCAGCCATAAGCGTGCGGTATGTATCCTCGGAGAAGTCCTGGTGTCCCGGTGTATCAAGAATGTTGATGCAGCATCCGTCGTACTCGAACTGCAGCACCGAGCTTGTCACGGAGATTCCTCTTTGTTTCTCGATCTCCATCCAGTCTGAGACCGCGTGTCTTGCTGTTGCTTTTCCCTTGACACTTCCCGCGAGATTGATTGCTCCTCCGTAGAGAAGGAACTTCTCCGTCAGCGTTGTCTTACCCGCATCAGGATGGGAAATGATCGCGAATGTTCGTCTTCGTGCGATTTCCTGCGCTGTTGTTGACATAATCTATTCTCCTGCTTCAAAAATCTATCTGGTATTACCGCATAATGAACCCGGCAAAGCCAGCGCATTATGATCAAATGCCCTGGCCCGCCGGGTTGTAGTGAATTTAATTACTTATTCTTTTTCTGCTTGTTCACGTCCTTCATGGAGAAGCTCAGTCTTCCCATTCTGTCCTTGCCGAGGCAGACTACAGTGACCTTGTCACCGAGTGTCAGGACATCCTCGACATGTTCGATGCGGTGGTTCGCGATCTTGGAGATATGAACCATACCTTCCTTGCCGGGTGCGAACTCGACAAAGGCGCCGAATTCCTTGATGCTGACAACTGTGCCGTCAAGAACCTGGCCTTCTTCGAACTCAGTGACAATAGTATTGATATACTTCTTGGCAAGTTCCATTCCCTTAGCGTCATTGCCGCAGATGGAAACACTGCCGTCATCCTCGATATCGATCTGTACGCCGGTGCGCTTGATGATCTCGTTGATGGTCTTTCCGCGCTGTCCGACAACTTCACCGATCTTCTCGGGATCGATCTGCATATAATCGATCTTGGGAGCGTACTCGTTAACTGTCTCACGAGGCTCTGCGATCGCTTCCTTCATCACGCCGTTCATGATGAACTCTCGCGCCTCCTTACATCTTGCGATAGCGCCTTCCACGATCGCTCTTGTGAGGCCGTGGATCTTGATATCCATCTGGATCGCCGTGATACCCTTGTGGGTTCCTGTCACCTTAAAGTCCATATCGCCGAAGAAGTCCTCAAGGCCCTGGATATCCGTAAGAAGCACGAAATCCTCATCGGTATCGCCGGTTACAAGACCGCAGCTTATTCCCGCCACCTGAGACTTCAGCGGCACGCCCGCAGCCATAAGAGCCATGCAGGAAGCGCAGGTGGAAGCCATGGATGTCGATCCGTTGGACTCAAAAGTCTCGGATACGGAACGGATGGAGTAAGGGAACTTGTCAACTGTAGGCAGAACCGGGATCAGTGCCCTCTCAGCAAGAGCGCCGTGACCGATCTCTCTGCGTCCCGGACCTCTGGAGACTCTGGTCTCGCCTACGGAATAAGCCGGGAAATTATACTGATGAACGTATCTCTTCTCCGTGATGTTGGGGTCAAGGCCCTCAACTCTCTGTGCCTCGGAAAGAGGAGCGAGAGTAACCACATTGCAGATCTGTGTCTGTCCGCGGGTAAACATGGCGGAACCATGTACTCTGGGGATCAGGTCGACTTCCGCAAATAGCGGGCGGATCTGTGTCAGCTCACGTCCGTCAGGGCGCTTGTGGTCCTTGAGGATCATCTTGCGGACAGTCTTCTTCTCATACTGATACACTGCCTCGTCAAGGATCGCCAGCCAATCTTCCTTCTCTGCGAAAGCTTCTCTGAGCTTCTCGGTGACAGCTGCGACATTGCCCTCGCGGGTCTGCTTGTCATCCGTAAATACAGCTGTTTCCATCTCAGCCGGCGGAACGATCTCACGGATCGCCGCGAACATCTCTTCAGGAATGGCACAGCTGATATATTCTCTCTTGGTCTTACCGCACTCGGCAGCGATCTGGTTGATCCATTCGATGATCTTCTTATTCTGCTCATCCGCCATATAGATATAGCGGATCATGTCCTCCTCGGGAATCTCGTTTGCGCCCGCTTCGATCATGATGACCTTCTCAGCCGTGGAGGCAACGGTCAGACGCAGATCGCCGAAGTCCCACTGCTCCTGGCTGGGATTGATGACCACTTCGCCGTCCACAAGACCGATCTGTGTTGCGGCGCAGGGGCCGTCAAAAGGAATATCGGAAATTGTCGTTGCAAGCGATGCGCCGATCATAGCGACCATCTCGGGTCTGCACTGGGGATCCACACTCATGACCATGCACTCAAGAGTAACATCGTTTCTCATATCCTTGGGAAACAGGGGACGCATGGGTCTGTCAATGACACGGCTTGTGAGGATCGCGTTCTCGCTGGGCTTTCCTTCTCTCTTGTTAAAACCGCCGGGCATCTTGCCGACCGCATAATACTTCTCGCTGTACTCTACGCTGAGCGGGAAGAAGTCAATTCCATCTCTGGGTGCCGCAGATGCAGTTGCGGTACATAAAAGTGTCGTATCTCCGTAGTGAATAAATGCGCATCCGCCAGCCTGCTTGCCGACCCTGCCGATATCAACGCTGAGCGTCCTTCCGGCGAGATCCATGGAATAAGTTTTGTACATACTCTCTCCTTTTTCTTCTTTACGTCTCTTTCTTCTCTTCGTCCTTCTCCCATCATTTTCCATGACGAGAAAGAGACGGCAGCAACCGATCCTCGGTCTGAGCCGTCTCTCAATTCCCTATGAATTACTTTCTGATACCGAGCTTCTTGATCAGCTCACGATAACCTTCAAGGTCAGTTCTCTTGAGATAGTCAAGAAGAGCTCTGCGCTTACCGACCATCTTCTGAAGTCCTCTTGCGCTGTGATGATCCTTCTTGTTCGCCTTCATGTGCTCAGTGAGTTCCTTGATCCTTGCGGTCAGGATCGCGATCTGAACTTCCGGTGAACCCGTATCGCCCTCAAATCTTGCGTACTCCTGGATAACAGCTGTCTTTTTTTCCTTGGTAATCATAGTATTTCTCCTTTTCTTAATGTGATCCGCCGTACACCGGGACCGCGCCGGAGCAGCTTCGGCCTAAGTGTCGGTAGTCGTTAAACAAATGGCATTTTACCACAAACTTCTCTTTATGTAAACACAATTTTCATTGCCGCGTAAACTAAAGAGGATCTTCAGTCGATCTGTCTGAGTCCGTGGTAGATCTCTCCGGCCCTGATATCTTTCTCCATCGTCTTTTTGAGTTCCGCGACCCCCGAAAAACGCATCTCCGGTCTTCGGAAAGTCAAAAGACTGACCTCCGCGGTCTCCCCGTACAGATTTCCCGAAAAATCATAAAGGGAAGTTTCCACCGTCACCCGGTTATCGTTTGTCACAGTGGGCTTGATCCCGATGTTTGTGATTCCCTTGAAGATCCTGCCGTCAGTCTTCACTTCCGAATAATAGACTCCGAAAGGAGGGAGCAGTTTATCTGAAGGAGGCATCTGATTCAGGGTCGGGATTCCGATCCGTCTGCCCAGTGCCCTGCCGTGCACTATTTTTCCCGTGATCTTATAGGGAGCTCCCAGACAGGCAGCGGCTTCTTCCATATTTCCCTCTTCCACGAGGCTCCTGATCAGCGTAGAACTTATGACCTTGCCGTTTCTCTCTATTTTGTCGATCTTGCAGGTCTCGAAACCTAGGTGACGCGCAAGGGAGGATAACATGGCAAAATTTCCTTTTCCTTTTGCGCCAAAAGAGAGATCCGTTCCGGCCGCCACAAATTTCGCGTTCATTCTGTTCACAAGTATGTCTATGACAAAATCCTCCGGAGAGATCGCGGCAGTATCCTTATTAAAAGGAAATTCGACCAGTATATCGATCCCGATCTCCCGAAACAACTCCCTCTTTTCTTTGTTCGTAGAGAGCTCCCTCGAGGGATTCATGCCAAAAAACACCTCCGGAGAAGGATCAAATGTGAATACCGCAGCCTTCAGTCCGTCTTCTTTCTGGCGCAGGATCACATCCAGCAGTTTCCTGTGTCCAAGATGAAGACCGTCGAACTTCCCGATGGCCACTGCCGTTCCTTCAGGGATCCTGAACTGTGTTGTACCGCTGATTATCTGCATTCGAAGATCCTTTCCCTTCACCGGTCAGGACAAGAACATCCTGACATTTCTGAGCTCATCTTTCACCGGATCATATCTGTAGAGGGCGTAAAACTTCCCGCTCCGGTCATACATTCTTACTTCTTTTGCTTCTGCAGTCCCGGGAAGATCCGTGAACTCTCTCTTTAGTGTATTTCCGTTCAGCAGGTAACGCATTCCCTCTTCCCGCACTACGGCTCGCAGCGCCTGATCAAAGAAACTGTCCACAGGAAGGATGCAGCCGTTTATCCTGCCGGGATCCGAAGATTTCATGATCGCCTCTGCATCGTCGAGTTTAATGGAGTCCTCAAGTCTGAATTGCCCGACTCTTGTCCTGAGAAGGTGCTCCATGGCCGCTCCCGTCCCAAGCCTTTCCCCTATATCCTGACACAGGGTCCGTATATAAGTTCCCTTGGAACAGCGCACTCTCATGGTCACGAGAGGCAGTTCTATAGAAGTGATCTCGAGTTCGTGGATCGTAACTTTTCTGGCGGCCCTCTCTACTGTCTGTCCCTGGCGGGCGTACTGATACAGCCTTTTCCCGCCGACTTTGACAGCTGAGTACATGGGAGGGATCTGGCTGATCTCCCCGGTAAATTCGGAGGCGGCCTCCCTGATCATTTCGCTTGTCACGGTCCGTTCCACTTCCTCACAGGAGATCTCCGCCAGCACTTTGCCGCTCATATCCTGTGTGTCCGTTGCAACACCGAGCCTCATGACAGCGACATATTCCTTGTCCCTGTCCGCGATCAGCTCACAGAGTTTGGTCCCATTACCCAAACATACAGGAAGCACTCCCTCCGCGTCCGGATCAAGTGTTCCTGTATGACCGATCTTTTTCATGTGCAGGATCCCCCGCAGCCGTGCCACCACATCGCTGGAAGTATATCCCGCTTCTTTATAAATAGTCATCATTCCATGAAACATGGAGGATCTGTTCCTTTCCCGCCGGGATCATATGACTCCGGCGTTCCTGAGCTGACCTTCAATTTCCTCCCTGACGGCTTTCATAGCCGCTCCGATCTCAGTTCTGATCGTGCATCCGGCAGCATGTACATGCCCGCCCCCTTCAAACAGGGAGGCTGCCCTTGATACATCCGTGATCAGAACGGACCTCATGCTGGCGCGCCAGACGCCGGGCTCTGACTCGTGGAAAAACACCGAGCAGTCCGCTCCTTCCGTGAGCAGGAGCTGTGCGCTGATGCCGTCCAGGTCTTTTCTCTCCGCCCCGAGCTTCCTAAGCGTTTCCGCGTCAAAACAGCAAAATATATATTTTCCGTCAAGAGCCAGTTCAGACTGCGCCAGTGCTGTGCCCAATACTTTCGCCTGCCGGTAGGTCCTCTCAAAGAACACTTCCCTGATCACCGATGAATGATCAAAGCCGTAGCTCATGAGATGCCCTGCCGCGTGCATTGTGGATTCCGCCGTATTGGAGTACTGGAAAACTCCCGTATCGGTTACCATTCCCACATAGAGGGCTTTGGCGATATCGGCGTCGATCTGCTCTTTCGCGATCAGATCGTATACCAGTTCACACGCGCTGGATGCATGTCCGTCTATGAAGCAGTGTGCGCCGGCTGTGCCCGGATTCGTTCTGTGATGGTCGATATTGATCTTTACAGCCGCCTCTCTATAGAGTATTTCCGCTGCTCCGATCCTCTCGGGTGTGCTGTCCAGGATAATAAACGCATCATATCTTTCTTCATTTCCGGTCACATCGTGGAGAATCGTATCAGAACCGGGAATATTTCTTTCCAGGCATTCCTGCATAGGCTCGAGATAAACATCCACCTGAGCGTCCGGAAAAATCTTTCTCAGATACAGGGCAGTGCCGCAGCATGAGCCCGCGCAGTCCCCGTCAGGATTTTCATGGCCGCTGATCCCGATCCTTTTACAGTTCTTTACTAATTCCGGTAAATTCATTGTTCCTGTGTGCTTTCGTCTGTATCTTCGCCTCTGGCCAGCTCTGCCTCGCGGTCTGCCGCTGTCACTTCGTCAATGCGATGTGACATGGCTACGCCGTATGCAATTGAATCGTCCAGTACGAATGTGAGCTGCGGAGTATTGCGAAGATTGACCTTTCTGGCCAGCTCGCTTCGGATGAAACCGGCTGCGCTTTTCAGGCCTTCCATGGTCTTCTCGCCCGCTTTTTCATCTCCGTAAACGCTCACATATACTCTGCAGGTCTTGAGGTCCGGAGCTACTTCCGTACCTGTGACGCTGGTCAGCGGACTGATCCGCGGATCCTTGACGTCACGGACGATGTCCGCCAGCGCTCTTTGCACCTCGTCATTGATCCTGCGGTTCTTTACGCTGTTTTTTCTCATGTTCTGGGTACCTCTACCAAATCATAGGCTTCGACAATGTCAAATACCTGCATCTTGTCAAATCCGTCAAAAACCAGTCCGCATTCGTATCCGGCCTTGACTTCCTTTACATCATCCTTAAATCTCTTGAGGGATGCGAGATCGCCTTCGAAGATCTGCTCGCCCGCTCTTGTGATCCTGCACTTGCATCCTCTGCGGATCACGCCGTCAAGCACATAAGAACCTGCGATATTTCCGACTGCGGACGCCTTGAAGATCTGTCTGACTTCCACATGGCCGATGACGCGTTCCTCGTAGATAGGCGCGAGCATGCCCTTGAGGGCCGCCTCCACTGCGTCGATCGCCTGATAAATAACTTTGTACAGTCTGATATCTACACCTTCGTGTTCAGCCATTGCCTTGGCTGTTGCGTCAGGACGTACATTAAATCCGATAATTACCGCGTTGGAAGCGGAAGCGAGAGTTACGTCGGATTCGGTGATCGCGCCTACGCCGCCGTGAATGACCTTGACCACGACTTCCTCATTGGAGAGCTTGAGAAGGCTCTGTTTGAGCGCTTCAACTGAGCCCTGAACGTCAGCCTTGATGATCAGGTTGAACTCCTTGAGGTTTCCTTCCTTCATCTGGTTGAACAGATCATCCAGATTCATGCGCATCTTGGTATCCTCGATAAGCTCTTCCTTGTGCTGGTTCTTATATGTCTCTGCATAAGCCCTTGCTTCGTCATTGGTCTCGTGGGCAATAATGACTTCGCCCGCGCCCGGGACATCGGAAAGACCAAGGATCTCAACAGGCTGTGAAGGAGTAGCTTCTTTGATCCTTCTGCCCTTGTCGTCGATCATCGCGCGCACCTTGCCTGAACTTGCGCCTGCGGAAATGAAGTCACCGATGTGCAGTGTTCCTTTCTGGATCAGCACATTGGCCACAGGGCCTCTTCCTTTATCGAGCTTGGCCTCAAGTACAAGGCCTCTTGCCTTTCTGTTCGGATTGGCCTTGAGTTCAAGGATATCAGCTGTGAGAAGGATCGTCTCAAGCAGATCCTCGATTCCCTCGCCTGTCTTGGCAGATACGGGAACAAACTCCGTGCTTCCGCCCCAGTCTGTGGGAACCAGCTCGTATTCCGTCATTTCCTGCTTGACGCGCTCAACATTCGCGCCGGGCTTATCAATCTTATTGACTGCAACAATGATCTCTACACCCGCAGCCTTGGCATGGTTGATCGCCTCGATGGTCTGCGGCATAACACCGTCGTCTGCGGCTACGACCAGCACCGCGATATCCGTAGAATTCGCGCCGCGCATACGCATTGCCGTAAACGCCTCATGTCCGGGCGTATCGAGGAATGTGATGCTTCTTCCGTTCAGGGAGATGGTATATGCGCCGATCGCCTGTGTGATTCCGCCGGCTTCGCCTCTTGTGACGTTTGTCTCCCTGATCGCGTCGAGCAGGGAGGTCTTGCCGTGATCTACGTGACCCATGACGCAGATTACCGGTGGCCTTGTCACCATATCATCTTCGGAATCCTCTTCCTCGCGGAGCAGTTCCTCAATGACATCGACCTTCTGTTCCTTCTCGCAGAGAATATCATAATCAAGAGCGATCTTTTCCGCCTCGTCGTACTCCACTTCGCTGTTGGGAGTCATGATCTGGCCTGCCAGGAACAGTTTCTTGATGATCTCAGAAGGATTCATGTGCATAGCTTCAGCCAGTTCTCTGATCGTGAGCTTCTCAGGAATTGTGATCGTCTTGATCTGCTCCTCGACAGCAGTCTCCACCTTTTTCTCAGGGCGGATGAACTTTCCGGCCTTGTTGCCGCTTCTTCTGTGCGTCTCATCCTCATTATAGATGAAATCCTTCTTGGAACGCTTATCGCGCTCCTGGTTCATCTTTCTCTTATTGTCATCTCTGTGCTTCTCAGCTTCTCTTCCGAAAGTCTCGCCTTCACCGGCTCTTCCGGATGTTCTGCGGCGTCCGCCTTCCGCCATACCGGGTCTTGTGCCCTGGCGTCCCGCCGCCGGAGCTCCTGTGCCGCGCGGGCCCTGTCCGGGTCTTGCGCCGCGTCCGCCAAATCCGCTCTGATCACCGCCGCGATTGTCTCTTCTTGCACTGACCTGTTCGCCGCCGCGATTGTCTCTTCTCGCGCCGCCCTGATCGCCGCTTCGGTTATCTCTGCGGAAACCGCCCTGATCACCGCCGCGGTTATCTCTGCGGTTATCTCTGCGGAAACCGCCCTGGTCGCCGCCGCGGCTGTCCCTTCTGGGGCTGCCCTGTCCCTGGGCATTTCTATCCCTCTGGGAAGCCCCTCTGTTGTCCCTGTTGTCGCGGTCGCGCTGTCCTGTTCTCTGCCTGCTGTCTGTATCCTCGGCAGTTCTGTTCTGTACAGTTTTTGCCGGAGCTTCTTCTGTCTGCACTGCCTTGGGCGCTTCTTCGGGCGCACTCTCAGAAACAGCCTTGATCTCAGGCTGTTCTTTTTCAATTACCACAGGCTCTGAAGTCCGGATTTCCTCCGCCACTGCTGCCGTTGTTTCCACAGGCTTTTTGACTTCCTCGGGAGCAGCCGCAGGAATTGCGGGCTCCGCATCGGGCATGACCGGAGCAGTTGTGACCTTGATCTCCTCTGCCGCGGGAGCAGCCACCTGTGTCTTTCTGGGCTGTCTTGTGACCTGCTCAGGCTTATGGAAGTCCACTTCCATCTGTGTAGGCTTCACGCTCGGACGGATGATCTTGTGCGGTACAGGCTTTGCCTCAGGCTTCTGTCTTCCCGCTGCCTGGTCCCTGCGGGCACCTGTCTGACCGGCCGGTCTGGGCTTTCTTCCGCTTCCGGAAGTAAAGGATCCGGTTCCTCCGCTGGAGTAAGATCCGCTCGAATAGGCGCTCCGCTGTCCGGAACTCTGACGGCCCTTACTTCCATTTCCCGTCACGATAATGATCTTTTTCTTTTTTACAGGAGTCTTGCCGTCAGCCGGTCTGGGCTTTCTGGCCGCCTCCCCTGCTTTTTTGTTCTCATTTGCACCTGTATTCTCTGTCGCCATTTACTCCTCTTTCTTCCCGCTGCTGAGCAGCTTATTAATGCTATCCGCAAGCCCCTGGTCAGTCACAGCAACGCAGGAGCGTTCCTCTTTGCCAATGGCGTGGCCAAGCGTTTCTTTACTTCCGTAAAATCCAAACGGTATATTATAAAAAGTACATTTATTGCTGATCGTACTCACAGTGTTCTTCTGTGCGTCTTCCGCCAGGATCACCAGCTTGGCCTGCTTTGCCTTGATCGACTTTTCACACAGAAAACCGCCGCTCACGACTTTTCCTGCTTTCTGGGCGATCCCAAGAAGTGACAGCAATCTATCCATCTGAAGACACCTCCCATCTGCCGGCCAGCTCATCAAAGATCTCATCCGGGATCGCTGTCCCCAGTGATCTTTGCAGAGACCGCTTTTTCTGCGCTATGCGTAAGCAGGCGGGATCATCACAGAGATAAGCTCCTCTGCCGTTTGTCTTCCCGGTCCTGTCCAGTTTGATATCCCCCTCTGGCGTACGAACGATCCGGATCAGGCTTTTCTTCTCCTTCATCTCTCCGCAGCCTGTACATCTGCGCATCGGAATCTTCCCTCGCATTTTACCTCCTGCTGAGGATCAGCAATCACTCTTCTGTCTCATTCTCCCCGGCGCTCTCATCTGCGTCGTCAGACTCATAGGCCATCTCTTCTTTGTCCGAATACTCTTCTTCAGAATATTCAGCATCCTCGGAGTACTCCTCTTCATCCTGATACTCATCATCGTATTCGTCGTCTTCGTAATACTCGTCCTCGTAATCCTCATAGCGGAATCCGGGTGCGTCCTTAGCCTGCGTCTCGCTCTTGATGTCGATCTTGTAGCCGGTAAGTTTGGCTGCGAGACGGGCATTCTGACCTTCGCGGCCGATCGCCAGGGACAGCTGGTAATCAGGAACGACTACCTTTGCCGTCTTCTCTTCGGGATCCGCGAATACAGCGACGATCTTAGCGGGGGAGAGAGCGTTCTGGATCAGATTTCCGGGGTTCTCATCCCAGTTGATGATGTCGATCTTTTCACCGCGGAGCTCATCAACGATATTGTTGACGCGGATACCGTTCACACCGACGCAGGCGCCGACAGCATCGACCTTGGGATCATTGGAATACACAGCGATCTTTGTGCGGCTTCCCGCCTCTCTCGCGATGCTCTTGATCTCCACGACCTTATCCTGAATCTCGGCAACTTCCTGCTCGAACAGTTTTTTGACAAGTTCCGGATGCGTGCGGCTGACAAGGATCCTGGGTCCGCGGTTTGTGGTGCGGACATCAATGATATAGACCTTGATCCTGTCTGTGGGCTTTAAGTGTTCGCCGGGCACAGTCTCTTTTTCATTGAGAAGGCCTTCCGCTCTTCCGAGGTTCACGCTGATATTGCCCCCGTTAATGCGCTGCACTATACCTGTCACGATATTCTTCTGCATCTTGATGTAATAATCGTAGATGGCGCTGCGCTCTTCCTCCCTGATC
>OCTX012155531.1_pt1 | contig 11359 bp, 12 predicted proteins | sample 1539691 | NCBI WGS metagenome assembly OCTX01 (sample SAMN02144231, study PRJEB22623) | gut metagenome | biome: sheep rumen | host: Ovis aries | place: New Zealand | reverse complement strand
GCGCGACGGGCAAGTGAGGTTGCGGCGAAACAAGCCGCATATTGACACGGCAAGGCAATGCTAGCAGCGAAAAATCCGGGATAAGGGTGCCCGATTCACCCACTTGACGGGGCGGGGCGAAAAATAGTATACTACGCGCTCTTCCATCTGGATCGGGCTCAAAACCGACTGCCCGACCGGCGAGGAAGAAAGAAAAGGAAAACGAAAATGCCTAAGATGAAAACGAAGAAGTGCGCGACCAAGCGCATGAAAATGTCGGCTACGGGCAAGGTTATGCGCTCGCAGGGTGGCAAGGCCCACCTCAACAACGGGAAGACCCGTTCGCGCAAGCGCAACCTCCGCGGCCGCACCGTCACGGACTCGACAGTAACCAAGACCTACGCGCGTGCGCTGCAGGCCTAATAAAGAAGGAGTTAAAAGACAATGCGTGCCACCAACGCCCCCGCTTCCCGCGAACGCCGCCGCCGCCGCCTTGCCCTTGCAAAGGGCTTCTACGGCGCCCGTTCCAAACTTTTCCGCACCGCCACCGAGGCGGTCGACCGCGCGATGCGCCTTTCGACGGAGCATCGCAAGCTTCGCAAGCGCGAGTTCCGCCAGCTCTGGATCGCCCGTATCAACGCGGCCGTCCGCGCGGAGGGGATAAGCTACTCGAAGTTCATCGCGGGCCTCGCCAAGGCCGGCGTCGCGCTGAACCGCAAGATGCTCAGCGAGATCGCCATCCAGGATCCCGCAGGCTTCAAAACGATCGTCGAGATCGCCAAGAACGCCTGAGTCCTTTCGCGACGATGATACGAGAGCGCCCCGACGCCTTGCGCCGCGGCGCTCTTTATTATATAATACACGCAAACAACCCAAAGTCCCTTCAGGAGGTTCATCATGGTGGAAGACATGCAAGGCAGAGAAATCGAGGAGAGCAACGATCCGCTGGCGGCGGAGATCCGCGACACCGATATAGTGTTCGACTGTCCGCACTGCGGCAAGAATCTGGTTATCGACTACCGCGGCGCCGGTCTGCTGATCAACTGCTCCGACTGCGGCGCGCAGGTGCTGGTCCCGATCCCGGAGGGGATGGAGCTTCACGACCTTGATCTCGACGCGGGCGAGATTCTGAAGCAGCTCTTCGCGACGCGCAAGAACTTCCAGAAGGCCGAGCTGGAGATACAGTCGCTCAAGTCCCGCCTTGTGCAGCTTCAGGAAGCGCTTTCTGTGATGCAGGAAGTCGTGGCGGAAGGACTCAAGTGAGCCTCGAGGCGAAATCCCGTTTCGTCAACGCGCTTACCTTCGCGCGTTTCCCGCTCATATTCGCGTGGCTCGGGTTCGCCGTCGCGCAGGAGTTCGTCGGCGGCTTCTGGCTCGGCGCGGCGGCGTGTCTCGCCATGCTGGTCTCGGGCCTTACCGATCTCTTCGACGGCAGGCTCGCGCGCAAGTGGGGCGTTGTCTCCCGGCTCGGCAAGATGGCCGACCCGCTGATGGACAAGGTCTTCTTCATAATCGCCTTTCCTGCGCTGTCATGGCAGGTCGCGCGACAGGGCGAGGGCGACGCCCATGCGCTCGTGATGCTCTCGTTCACTATTCTATACATGCTGCGCGACACGTGGGTGACGTTCATGCGCGCCGTCGGCGCGATGTACGGCGCCGACGTCGCGGCGATGTGGCTCGGGAAGGTGAGGACGGCCCTCTCGTTCCCCGGGGCGGGGTGGATCTACATGTATCTCGCTTTCCACCGTCTCGCGCCCGAGTCGTGGCGCGGGCCGTGGCTCGCGAGCTGCTACGTGTTCGAGAGCCTTCTCGTCGCGCTCACGCTCACTAGTCTTTTCACCTACACCGCCGCGTACGCGCCCTACCTTAAAAAGGCACTTGCGCGAAAGTGAGAATTATGCGATAATATCAACCGTCAACCAAACCACAGTAAGGAACAAACACAAAATGAACAAGCAGTCTAAAGGTTTCACACTCGTCGAGCTTCTCGTCGTCATCGGCATTCTCGGCATTTTGATGGGCGCGCTCTTCCCGGCCATTTCGTCGGCCATGCTTTCGGCGCAGACCAACGCGCTCGCCATGCACGGCCGCAACCTCTTCATCGGCATCACCCAGGCCAACGTGGACCGCGAGAGCCACGGCCGCAGCTCGGTGTGGCCGAAGAACCAGAACAAGGAGGACGGCGAGGGCGAGGACATCGCGTTCAACGCCTACACCGGCAGCCAGGCCGACGACTACTTCGACGATCTCTTCGACATGCAGAACTACGGCACGCAGTCGTGGAGCCCGTATGTCGACGTCGACATCAAGTTCGTCTCGGGCGCCGGCGTTTCGGCCTACAAGGGGTCCAAGACCCTCAAGGGCTGCGTCGCGTGGAAAGTCGCCAGCGACATCACCGACGACATGCCCGACATCATCCCCGTACTCGTCTCTCGCAACATCAGCACGGACAACTTCGTGACCGAGAGCACCAAGGAGACGCTTTCCCAGACCAAGCAGGAGGCGACCGACACCGCCTACACGCAGCCCTTCGGCAACAAAGCCTCGGTCATCATCCACAAGGGCGGCGCCGCAGGCGTCTACAAAGGCCGCTACCAGTCGCTCTCCGACTTCTATGACAAGCAGACGGTCACGTTCGTCGAGGGTTCGCGCATCGAGTACCTCAAGCCGTCCAACAAGTAACCGGGCGTGATTGCAAGGGTCGCGATCGACCTTGCGCTCGACAGGCTCTTCGATTATGAAGTGCCCGGGGCGCTCAAAGAGAAGCTGGCCGTCGGCCAGCTTCTTTCAGTTCCTTTCGGCCACCGCGAAGCGCGCGGCTTCGTGCTGGAAGTTGCCGAAGGCGGCTCTTCCAGCGGACGCCCCCTCAAGCCCGTCTCGTCCATTGCGGACGAGACGCCGTTTTTCTCCCCTGCGCTGCTTACGCTCGTGCGGCGCATCGCGGCCTACACCGCCGCGCCTCTCGAAAGCGTTCTGCGCGCCGCTCTGCCTGCGGCGGTCTTGAAGCGCAACGCCCGCGCGCGCGAACTGCTCTTCGTCGATCCGGCGAGAGGTGGCGTCGAATCACTCACCAAACGCCAGCGCTGGCTGTATGAACAGATAGTGCGGCTGGACGGCGGCTGGATGATGCAGCTCTGCGCGGAGCTCAAAACGACGCCGGGCTCGATCCGTACGCTGGCCGCGAAGGGACTGGTGAATATAGCGCCGCGCGCGAAGCGGCGCGACCCGCTCGCGGGCCGACGCGTTCTGCCGTCGAAGCCGCTCGCGCTCAATCCCGAACAGGCGTCGGCGCTCGAGGCGATTGGCAGATGCGCGGCGGGCGAAGGGCCGTCGACTCTTCTTCTTCACGGCGTAACCGGCTCCGGCAAGACGGAGGTGTATCTCCAGGCGATCGCCGCGCAGCTCGAAAGAGGGCGAGGCGCGATAGTGCTCGTGCCCGAGATCGCGCTCACGCCGCAGACGGTGCAGCGCTTCGCCTCGCGCTTCGGCGACATGGTGGCGGTCCTCCACTCCGCTCTTTCGGACGGCGAACGCTACGACGAGTGGCACCGCATCCGCCGCGGCGAGGCGCGTGTCGTCGTAGGGCCGAGAAGCGCGGTCTTCGCGCCGGTCGCGCGCCTCGGGCTTATCGTCGTGGACGAAGAGCACGAGCCGAGCTACAAGCAGGAGGACAACCCGCGCTACAACGCGCGCGACGCCGCCGTGCTGCGCGGCGTGATCGAGGGCGCGGCCGTCGTTCTCGGTTCGGCCACGCCGTCGCTGGAAAGCTGGCTTAACGCAAAGCGCGGCAGATACGCCTGCGCTGCGATGGCGAAACGCGCGGGAGCGGGGTCGATGCCGCTCGTGCGAGTGGTCAACATGTCGCTCGAGCCCGGCGCGTCGATATTCTCGGAAGAACTTCTCGAGGCGGTGAGGACGAGGCTGGACCGCGGCGAGCAGACGATACTCTTCCTCAACAGGCGGGGATGGTCGCGCTCGATGAACTGCGAAAAGTGCGGCCACGTCATGACATGCCCGTCGTGCGACCTCGCCTACACCTACCACCGCGTCGGCGACTGTCTGCGCTGCCATATATGCGGAGGGTGGATCCCCACGCCCGGGCGCTGCCCGGCGTGCGGCTCTGGCGACATGACCTTTCGGGGCGTCGGCACGCAGCGCGTGGAGACGGCGCTCGCGAAGTGCTTCCCGCGCGCGTCGATACTGCGCATGGACGCCGACTCCACATCGCGTCGTCATTCCCACGACGACATTCTCGCCGCGTTCAGACGCGGCGACGCGCAGATACTTCTCGGCACTCAGATGATAGCGAAGGGGCTCGACTTCCCGAACGTTACGCTCGTAGGAGTGCTCAACGCCGACAGCTCTCTGAACATGCCGGACTTCCGCGCGGGCGAGCGCACCTTCCAGCTTCTCGCGCAGGTCGCGGGCCGCGCGGGCCGCGCCGAACTGCCGGGCGAGGTCGTCGTGCAGAGCTTCGATCCGTCGGCGCCGGTCATCGCGGCCGCGGCGCGCGGCGACTACGAAGGCTTCGCCGCGCGCGAACTCAAGGACCGCGCCGAGGGGTTCTTCCCGCCCTACTGCCACCTCGCGGTCGCAGGCCTGCGCTCGCAGGACATGAAAACGGTTTCGCTGTGGAGCGATATGTACGCGCAGTCGCTCGCGGCCTTCGCACGGCGCAATGTCAGGCTCGGACTGCGCGTTTCGGAAGCCGTGCCGAGCGCGCTGGAGAAGGCGGACGGCTGGCACCGCTGGCAGATCGTCCTTCGCGCACCTGCCGCGTCGTCCATCGCAGCCGCCTGGCGCTGGCTGGTGTCGTGCAGGCCCCCGCCGAAAAATCTTCGGGTGGCCATTGACATGGACGCACACAATTTAGTATAATTCCCCTGTCTCTGAAAAGAAAGAAAAGAGAGGTTTGTATGAAAGTTGCCCGAATCTGCTTTATGACCGCTGCAGCGTTCTTCGCTGCGGTCGCGTTCGCCGACGCCGCGAACGTCCTTGTTTCCTTTTCAACGACCGCCGACAAATATGCCGACGGCACGGATGTGAAGGACGGCGAGTGGTATGCTCTGTGCTGGTCTGCCGACGGGAAGTTCGACGGTCTCGATCTTGACTGCAAGCCTGTCGACCCGGCGGAGAAGGTTCTGATTCTCGCGCCTCTCGCCAAAGGCGGCCGCTGCCCCTACGTGGTCTTCCAGGTCGATTCGGCCAAGGCTCCCGTCGGCGGCAACTACTTTGTGTATCTCCTTGATACGCGCGACGTGACCGGAGATGTTTCGGAGGCGGTCACCAAGGACGGCCGCCGCGTTCCGGCGAATGTCGTGAACGGTTCCGCCGCGGCGCAGAGCTTCACCGCCTCGGCCAGCATCGGGTCGAACGTCGCGACCGCCGCCAGCGCCGGTTCGGTCGAAGCGACCGGGTGGAAAGCCGTCCAGCCCAAGATTGTCGACTTCAAGCTTGTCGGCGACGCCAAGGTCAGGATTACAGTTGAAGGTATGATGAAGGGCCTCAAATACACGGTCAAGATGGGATCCAGCCTCGGCAAGATGGAAGCGACAACAATCACGCCCGAGACCGAAGACGGCAAGGCGGTCTTCTATGTTGACGACGAAGACGCCCGTTTCTTTAAAGTCATCGCCGAGTAATAAAAAGAAGGGAGAAAAGAACAATGAAGACAAAGACGGTTTTCGCGACCTCGCTTCTTCTCACCGGTGCCGCATTTGCAACGGCAACGATGGTTGACTCCAGTTATGTTCTTGGCGTGATGCCGGTTAATGCAACTGGCAAGAACCAGGTGATTCTTTCAATACCGTGGGTCGCAGAGGGCGGCGGGACCACTATCGCCGTAACAAATCTCGTCAAGACGGCGGGGCTTGCTGCTGGCGATACTTTGACATGGTATGACACGGAAGCAGGTAAATATAACCAGTGGATTGCCACTGACGGAGCCAATAATGTGCTCTACTGGGCACCGGTCACTTCTGTGAGTGACGACAGTTCTACGCACGCAGTTCCTGCCGAGAACGCTGCGCTTTCGCGGGGACAGGCGGTTGTGCTTACGCGTGCAAGCACCTCAAACCCAATTTATGTCATCGGTCAGGTTGGTGCTAGCGGATCGGTTACTACGGAAATTGCACCTGCGACATCCGAAAGCGCGCCTAAATATACGCTTATCGCGCCGCCTGTTGCCAGCGGGGCCGGTTTTGACTTGAATAGTGCCACCTTCACTGGCGATATTGATGCAAAGGACGAGATTACCACCGATGTAGTGAATGGTTTGTCTGTCAAGTATGTGCGCAACGCTAATAACACTGGTTGGCGTTATGTGTATGAGCCTGATGGCAAAACGGCTACCGTCCCTGCTGGTTGTGGTTTCTGGTATAAGCGTTGCGGTGCTGGCTTGCTGTCAATCACATGGTCGGCTCCTTCAACCAGCAACTAATAAGATTTAACAAGGAAAGAACTAAAATGAAGAAATTGTTTATTGTTTTGAGCGTTTCGCTCGCTTCACTCTTTGCCAATGCTGCTTATTTGTATTGGCAGGTAAATTCGGAGGATTATGCTGGTATGGATGGCGCTAATCAAGTGACGGGCGCAAGGCTTGTTAGCGACCCAGGTAGTGTTAACAGCTATTATCCGAGTTCTAGCGGCGATTGGACGCAATTAAGTGGCAATGGTGTGCTTGGGGCTCAATATGCGGCCGACATCACTAGCGCTGATTCGAGCTACTCCTATTACATAGAGCTTGTGAATAGTTCCGGCGATGTCATAGGTAAGAGTTCCGCGCCGCTTACTAGCAGTAGTGCTGACTATGAGTCATATGTAAATAACGGCACCACAACTGCGAATCTGACCAACATTCCGACAGTGAATCTTAGCGCATGGCATGGCGGTTCTTTCCGCGCGGTGCCTGAGCCGACGAGCGCGCTTATGATGCTTCTTGGCGCGGCAATGCTTGGACTTAAGCGCAAGAACAGGAGTCTGAACTGATGGACAACCGGGCGATTGAGCAGGACGAGATCGCCGCAGAAATCGCCCAGACCGAAAAAATCGGGCTGGGCGATATTCTTATAGCGGCAGGTCTGGTGATAGCAACCTTCATCGGGCTGACGGTCTGGGCCTACCCGTGCCTGACGCCCGACCTTTGGAGCGAGACTGCTGTAGCGGCTGGAGTGCGCCCCGCCGAGCATGTAATGCCGGGCTTTTACACTTTTACCGCCAGTCTCGTATACGCGGTCTTCGGCAGAGCCGAAGCGACGACGGTTTTAAGACTGCTGGGCCATGTGGCGCTCTCCGTCGCCGCGGCGCTCGTATACGCGACGATCCATGAGATGCTCGTATTCATCATGCGAGCGAGGCCTCAGCGCTCGCCGCGCCGCAGTCTCGTGATCAAGATCGCAAGCCTCGTGGGAACGGTGAGTTTCCTGTCCACCGATCCTGTGTGGACGGCCGGTCAGTCGCTGTCGGAGACAACCATTCTTATGGGCCTCACGCTCGGCGCGATCGAGTTCTTCTTCCTCTTCCTCAGGAAGGGGCTTATCCGCTATGCCTACATCTGCGCGCTTCTCCTGGGCCTTCTCTGCGCCGAGTCGCCGATGGGCTTTGTTTTTGCAGGCGCGTTCGTCGCACTGAACTTCGCAGTGCTCAAGTTCCTGCCGATTCTCGAGTCGCCGTTCTACCGTCCGGAGGTGATCGCCGTCGGCAAGTGGCACATGACGTTCATCTTCATGGCGGCGTTCGTGCTCGGCGTGGGCTTGAACTGCTGGACATACGCGAGCCACGGCGGTCTTATGGCGGCGGGGCAGTCCGCCGGCTCGATACCGCTCGCCTATCTGCTCGGCTACTGGGGAAGGATCTCCGGCGCGGCCGATCTCACAGGCGCGATACTTCTCATAGGCGCGTGCGTGATACCGTTCGTCGTGACGATAGTGCGCTTCCCGACGGCGGCCGACGAAGAGGTGTTCCTCTCCTACTCGACGGGAATGGTGTTCTTCTTCTGCGGGGTCGTCGCGCTTATGCAGAGCTGCCCTATTCCCGAACTATGGTTCTGGACCTACAGCAGCCACGTCTCGCAATACCTGCTGTGCGTGGGGATTCTTCTGGCCGCGACGTCGCTCGCGGGCGGCGTGACGATTCTCGGAGTCGACTCGCTCTGCCGCAATCACCTGCGCCTCGCCGAGCAGCAGTTCGGCGCGGACGATGACGAGACGTCGCCGCAGGTGGGCTCGCGCCTCTCGACGTTCATCCGACGCATCGGCGTCATCGTGATACCGCTCGTGCTTGTCTGCGTAATGGTGCCGGGCCGCGTGAAGAGCGCGACGCGCTCCATTCTCGCCCTCGTGCGCGAGGCGGTGCGCGAGATGGTGGAGGAGACGGGCGACGCGGAGTATCTCTTCACCGACGGCAACCTTGACATCGCCATAGAACTCGAAGGCGCCATGCAGGGCAGGAACATAAAGTGCCTTTCCATGATGGGCGGCTCGTCGCCATACAAGGTCTATCTGCGCACGCGCGGTCTTACAGGCGACAAGGAGGACAAGTTCTCGTTCACCTTCGACGCCGCGATGGGCCTGAGGAGCTGGATACGCGACAGGCCGGCGAAGCTCAAGAACTGCGCGATACAGCTCGGCCACGATCTGTGGAAACGCGACGGTAAGGCCATCCCGCCCGTCGGCGGCATCATCACGCGTCCGCTCGGCTGGGCCGACGATTCAGAGCGCGCCGCCAGCGTGGCCCGCGCCCGCGATCTCGCCGTGCGCGCCCTTGCGATATGCGCAGCCGGCATAAAGGACTGCACCGACAAGTCGACGCGTTCTGCCTTCTGGAACGTGCTGTGGCGCCTCTCCCGCGCCTGCACCTACCGCGCCGAGCGCGCAGATCTCGCGGGCGACGCCAAAACCGCGATCGCGGATTCCGATCTCGCCGCGAAGCTCAACAATGTGAACGAGACCTACAAGCAGATGCTGTCGTCCATACGCAGCCAGCAGGACCGGATGTCCTCCCAGCTCACGACGCGCGAGGGGCTTCAGCTGGCTCTTGTGAGGGCCGATTTCGCGATGGGCAAGCTTTACGCCGAGACGGTGCTTTCGGCCGAGCCGGACAATGCCGACGCGAACTTCGCCATGGGCATGTACTACTTGAAGGAGCGCCAGCTGACGCGCGCCGAGGAGTATCTGCGGCGCTGCCTCATCCGCAAGCCCAACGAACCGGCCGTCTACAACAACCTCGCGATGATCGAACTGGAGCTGGGCAAACTGGACGCGGCCGAGATAAACGTGCAGAAGGCGCTAAGACTCATACCGGAGTCCGCCGCGATCCAGGATACCGCGAACGCGATACGAAAGGCTCGCGAAGCGCGCAACCGCGCCGCGGCCGGGAAGTGAGGCTCCATGGGAAACATGCCCGAATACAGGACAGGGCGCGTCGTCTTCGGCAGTGAAGCCGCGATAGCCGCCGCATACGAGAGTTTTCGTGTGCAGCCGATCGACGAGACGCGTCTCGCGGCGGACCGTTCGGCGGCGTTCCCCCCGAAGCGCCGCACGATAGCCGGCGAGGCGTCGGTCGCGGGCGTAGGGACGTTTCAAGGAAGCTCCAAGCAGACGCTCACGTTCGCGCCGTGCGAACGCAAGGGCTGGTGGATACGCCGCATGGATCTTCCCGAGCAGCTTGACACAAAAGTCGACATCTCGAACCTCTGGACGAGCGCGCAGAACCTCGTCATGCGGTCGGGTTCGCCCCACAACTACCTGCGCATGGTCGAGCATATCGTGGCGCTCAAGGCGGGGCTCGGCCTTGACGACGTTCTTCTCAAAGTCAAGAGCGGCGATCCGCCGCTTTTCGACCAGTCGTCGCTTCCCCTGGTGAAAGCCGTCGAGCACGCGAAGATAGTCGAGAAGGCCGACGACGCGACGTATGTCACCGTCAAAGAGCCCGTCGCCTTCGGCGGGAAGCGCGGCGATTTTCTTCTGTTCCTTCCGGCTGAGGACGGCGAGCGCAACCTGCGCATCGACTGCGCCATATCGTGGAACACGGTAATCGGCAGCCAGCGCGTGCTTTTCGACGCGACAGGCGATACGTTTCGCTACGCCGCGCTCGCGCGCACCAACGCGACGCGCCGCCAGTACATCCTCGCCAAGACGGTAGGCAGGCTTTTCGCGGCGACGCGCAACTGGGGCTACAACGACCGCAACATCCTCATCCACGGCAGGCGCTACTACACCGAGCCGCGTTTCCCGGTCGGCGGAAAGTTCCTGGAGCCCGTGTGGCACCGCGCGACGCTCGATCTCATGGCGGCGCTGTCGCTCACAGGCTCGCACCGCTTTGCAGGCACGGTCGTAAGCTACCGCGCCGGTCACACGCTGGACTGCGATGCGGTCCGCGCCCTATACAGAAATGATCTTCTATGCTATCTCTGAAACTCGACAGACCTCTCGTTGTATTCGACATCGAATCCACCGGCACCTCCCCGCGCAAGGACCGCATCATCGAACTCGCGGCCATAAAGGTCGCGCCGGACGGTTCGGAGGAGCGCCGCTGCTGGCTGCTCAACCCGGGGGTTCCGATCCCCCCCGAGACGACGGCGATTCACGGCATAACCGACGAGATCGTGAAGGACTGCCCCTCGTTCGCCGACAAGGCGGCCGAGATATTCGAGTTCTTCAAAGGAGCCGATCTTTCGGGCTTCAACGCCGACCGCTTCGACATACCCTGCCTTGAAGAGGAGTTCGCGCGCGTGGGGCTGAACCTCGCCGCGACGGCCCGCCGTCATGTTGACGTGCAGAGGATATATCACAAGATGGAGCCGCGCGATCTCACGGCGGCGGTGAAGTTCTATCTGGGCCGTCCGCACGAAGGAGCGCACGGGGCCGAGGCCGACGCGGCGGCGACGCTCGAGGTGCTCCAGGCGCAGATGGAAAGATATCCCGATCTGCCCAGGACGTCCGCAGAGATGGATGAATACCTCGTGCCGCACGACCCGCTCAACGCCGACCGCAACGGAATGCTGCGCTGGAAGAACGGCGAGCTTACGGTGAACTTCGGCAAGAAGAAGGGCGAGTCGCTCACAAAACTTCTCCTCAACGAGCCCAACTACCTGCGGTGGCTCATTAAGGGCGATTTCGACAGTGAAGTGAGGATGATCGTTAAGGATCTCCTCGAGAACGGGCGTCTGCCGCCCGCGCCGAAGTCATGAAAGACAACAGAGAGATACGCATCGAGGCGCTCAAGCGCGTCCTGAACGGCAGGTGGTTCGGGCGCATGCTTATCGTCATGGTGATCGTCTCCGCCGCGAGCAACCTCGCCAACGGTGTCGTCGATGCGTTCTACAAGACGGCGGGGATCCAGACGTGGATGGACTACATGGCGGCCAAGGCGCAGGCGATGC
>OCTX011977282.1_pt1 | contig 11359 bp, 14 predicted proteins | sample 1539691 | NCBI WGS metagenome assembly OCTX01 (sample SAMN02144231, study PRJEB22623) | gut metagenome | biome: sheep rumen | host: Ovis aries | place: New Zealand | reverse complement strand
TGAAAGGGTATGAAATTGAACAATAACTCGGTACAATTGTAAAGGGACTTGCCTTTGTTATGACAAGTCCCTTTTCAATATAACATTTCAGAGCTAATTTACTCCTCGACGGCTGCCTGGGCGGCTGCAAGTTTTCCGAGGAAATAATATGGTTTTAAGAGGTGCTCTAAACATTTCTAGAATATTTGTGGCAACAAATTAAAGATCAATTACCTGTTTGTCACTACAAACAAGGATTCATTAATTTGGCTGTCCTCTTGAATTCTCTTCTCTTTTCATTTTCTCAGTGATTTTTTGCATTTTTAGAATCCTAACATAGCTGCAGGAGTAATACCAAGCGTCAAGCACAACATACGTGCTATTTTTAGAGTAGGTTCAGCTCGTTCTGAAATATAATCACTGATTCGAGACGGGCTGATACCGTTATCATCCACCACTGGCAGCCATTCCACGATGCGTGCCAGTGCAAATTCGTATTGTTCCTTTGTAATCTTACCCATACACCTTATTATATTATATAAGGGGAATTATCATTCTCATAAGCTTTAAGCTTTTCCTAATCAGTTTCAATAATTTATATGTGATTAAAGCTTCAAACCTTGCCCACGTCCAGGTCCTTCGCCAAGCCCACTTAATTGTTTAAGATAGTCCTGGGCATCCGTAAACCACTTACCTGTTATTTTAGATCCTGGCATCTGTTTAGCCGTTTCCCATATTTCTTTCAAAGCATTTTCTATTTCTTCTATTCTGTTGAATTGCAAAAAATAGTCTTGAACTTTTGTCTTTTCATCATTAGAAAGACAACTCTCCGGTTGGATTTCGTTTGTAAGCCGTACGGCAACTGACACTATATAATCTTGACTTTCAAATTCTATTTCTTTGTCATAAGAAAGATTACCGTCATCCAATTCGTCACGGAACCATTTGAGTCCGGCCATGCCTACAGACAATAATCCCTGTTTTGTCAATTCCACATCACTTGTAGAGATTCTCTTCCAATCTTGTTGTATGTTGTCTATACAGCACTTTATTATCGAACATTCCTTATCGTCTATGATGCCAGTAGAAAATTCAATGTTAGAAATCCTGTTTCTTGATTCCCTTGTCTTTGCCTCTCGGTACTTATCGAAATGCCAAAGGCAGTCACGGTAGATAGACATACTAACTCCGATATCTTCTAATGTCGGCATGTTCTCCTTTCTAAACATAAGACTAGCTAAACCATTTTCATATGCTGTTTTGAAAACATTGTTTTCCAAAACCTCAGAAGGATTTGAAAAGAGCAAGGCATCGGCTAATGACAGGTGTGTTCTTGCCATGTCATCATTCATATCTTCAATCCAGACGCTATATAAACCATCAAGAAATTCCCTCGAATGAAGAAAAGTTGAATATTCAGCATTTTGTATTATCTTATGCAGGTCGTAAACATCTCTTATGTGTGCAGAAATATCATCTATTGGTTTATCAGAATACGAAAGTCTTGTTATTCTTGATAATTTATCACATATAGTCTTCCTTGGATTTAGACAGTCAATTTCGAATGCCTCCAATCCGTATTTCTTTGTCAATTCCGAATTGCCGGTTTCATCAAGGTATATTCCAACGAGAGACTGGATTGTCTTCCTGTCCGAAGGATAGAACATGATTGTTTTATCTTTCAAGTCACATGATTTTATTTCGACTTCAAGGTTTTTCTTCAGCCCGCCATCGGAGAATAATGGATCATAAGCTATCACAGCCTTACGAAAACGACCACCAGACAGTGAAAGATCTGTATTGATTCTATCTTGATAGTTATCAGTTATAAACTTATATACAGCCCTAGTTAGCTTCTTTTCCTTTGATACAGAAGATTCATTATCACCAGTATAAACAAAGATATCTAAATCCTCGGAAAATCTGTCAATAATTTGATATGCCTTTGAAAGTGAGGTGCCACCTTTAAAAAATACAGTCCCGTTAAACTCCTGCAAAGACAACTCTTTCAGGATTTTGGATATCCAATAGTCTTTTTCTATTTTGGACTCATTGTAGCCAAAATATTCTGATGTGTAAGCTATCAGTTCCTTGAAGGTTTCCTTATCCTCATGTAGTTCCATATCTTTCTTTTTTTGAATATTTGTTTCTTGTAATAGGGTTCACGGACTTCACAACGTCTTCACTAATATCCCTGTGACCAGTATCTTGTAGTAACATAGCAATAGTCATTCTCACTTTTGGAGGATAGAATTTTGCCAGTCTTGTTATCATACGTATATCCTTATCTGAGTATTTGATAAAATACAGATTTTTCAACTCCCGGTAAATATCATTGGATGTTTTGCCAGGAATGTGTTTCATCTGCCTGATAGCATCCAGAACCCTTAAATATTCTATCTCGTCAGACTTTGCATCCTTCTTGTATGCCTTTATGCAGTTAATTCTCAGATTCACAAACTTGAATTCCCTAACAGGATTGGGAGTTGCTATAGTGATAACGGCAGGTACCTGTTCGGTCAATCCCATCAGGTTATACATGTAGTAACCAGAGGGATAGCCTCCAATCTTTGTTGTTATATATCTTATCTTTTCTTCTTGATATATAGGTTTCGGACCCAAGCCTAGTTTAGACAATCCATATCTATAGTAAGCGCCCTTTTCAACCCTTTTCAATTTATCTTTTTTTACCAACTCTGATAACAACACGTTAACATTAGCAGACTTGCTAATGTCAAAATCTAAATCCTTTATGGTAAAGATACGGCCTTCCGGCATTTTTTCTACCTGATTTACTATATTCTTTCTGAATGATTCCATGTTGTTCTTTCTTATTTTTTTGCAAAGGTACAATATTATTCTTTTATATGCAAGAAAATAACATTATTTATTATTATCTATCACCCTTTTTGTTTCTTTCGGCGTAAATTACGGGGATTTTAGTTAATTAACCCCAAAATTCTTAATGCTATCACGGAAAATCCGTGTACTACGTACTTACCTAAAGAAAATATATTTTCTATATATAAAAGAAAGGGTAATTTAACACAATTTGGAGCAGACCTTTATAAATCATATCTTTGCACCAATTAATTCAAAGAATTGAAACATGGATAAAATTGAGTTCAAAGGAAATGGTAGTTCAACTGTAGATATAGAAACTGCATTCTACAGACTTGTTGATGATTTATTCAAATTGGGACAGAGGGATGCATCATTTTGGAAAAAGGAGCAACGTAATTCAAAGTTAAAAGCAATTGCTCGACAAATAAAGAACGATGCAGCTACACTTTCTGGATTAATGAGATCTTATTAACAAATATAAAAATATAAGGTATGGTTATAATAGATAATTCACTTTCGAGGGCTGACTTTAAAAAGAAAGTAATTGAAAAGACTAAAGGAAAATGTTGTGTACCTGGATGTTGTTGTGAAGCCACAGATGCACATCATATATTAGACAGAAGGCTCTGGCTTGATGGAGGTAACTATCTTTCTAATGGCGCTTCATTATGTAGTCAGCATCATATAGAAGCTGATAAAGGGATTATAACTCCAATGCAATGTATTGAATATATGAATATAGATCTTTGTGATTTACATAAACCAGATAAAGTTAATTTAGATTGGCACGAATATATTGAATTGTTGACTGAAAATAAACTTAACAAGTGGGGAGAATAAACAGATGAAAGTAAAGGATTATTTCAGATATTTTCGATTGAAAGCAAAATTACGCCGTCGGATGACTGATATTAAAGAGACGATGGTCTTGCGTACAGTAGTAGATGTCTACGCCAAATACGTCTGTAAGATGAATCACTGGCCTCTTATGGAATATGACAATCCTTCAAAAGAGTTTTGCGACACAGGCTTTGCATTTATGAACGGTTATTTGAAAGCACTGCACGACAATGGACTTGAGTTTCAGAATGGCATGGTGAAGAAGCGCGACATCGCCCATGAAATGCCGGGCGGTGCGTTTGATTACTACCTTAAGGATGCTATAGCCGAAACTATGACAAAGTCTATTGAAGTGCTGCGTGCAATGCTGGAGCAGTACGAGTATTCACAGCAGAACATTAATGTAATTGTGAGCGCATTTGAGAAAAGAATTAAGGAGAGCAATTATGAAAAGAATCCCGTTTAATATCAAGTACAAGGATGATATCATCCTAAAAAAGATGAAGGTTGTCACTAAAGATAACAGACCCGTTGACATTCTTAAATGGGATTGTCAACATGAAAAATTTCCTATAGTTGGAACAATCATTTCTTTAAATAAGGAAGAGCCGTATAGTTGGACTAGAGATGGAAAAAGTAATCCAAATGAGGATTTCCCTTCCGACCTTTTCGTTCTTATGTATGAAGAAACAGAAGACTTGAATAAATTCAAAAAAGGCCACAGGTATTTATGTACAAAAACTCACACGTTATTTGAAAAGGGAACATCGTATGAAAGTTTTCATGACGGAACTATCAGTGACGGTTGTGGAAGGTCTTATCTCACAGAAAAAACATATAATATCAACTATTTCATTCCATGTCCCAAACTAACGGAGTTCGAGAATTTATTGAAGACAATAATTAATTCTTTCTGCCAACGCAAAGGGGAGTCTGCAGGGATTGAATATATAACAGAAGATGGTGCGAGAAATATCGGGACAAGGCTTATATCTTTGATCATAAAAGACGTTGAAAATGGTCTCTATAAAAACATATGGCATAAAATGACGGAGAAACCAACAAAAAGTGATTATATCATTTTATGGTATGAACATTTGAAGGCTGCAGATTTTTTGTTTTATTATTCCAATGAAGATGAAGTTGAATTAATAAACAGGGAGTTTTTTGAGGCTAAAATTCCACCTGAGAAATGGGATGATTTCGCTAAGAGAAATATATCTGATTGTGTATGGATGGGACTAACCTCTATCAAGCCGTGATACTATAATATTAAATAGTTTATAATCATATAAAAAAAATGAATAAAATTAAAGAACATATGGATGAAATTACTAAAGTAAGTAATTATATTCTCCAGCAACAAAGAAAAAGCCCTAATAGAGCCCTTGTTACAACTTCTGATGGGAAAATTATAGGTATTTTTGAGGAATGAATAATAAAAAAAATGAATAATATGAATAGTATTCAATTTATAGACTTAGGTCTTCCGAATGGGACACTTTGGGCAGACCGTAATCTTGGGGCAATGAAGCCCGAAGATATTGGGCTCTATTTCCGCTTTGGAGAATTAGATTCACTAACAGAGGAATCTGGTGAATATAAGCCAATTCCTTTTTCAAAAGAAGCTAATTTAGACGGAAAAGACAATACTAATATTGCCTGCACAATATACGATGTAGCGCAAATGAAATTTAACATAAATTTCTGTATACCTAATATAACACAAATTAATGAATTAATAGAATGTTGCAATAAAGAATACCTTAAGTTTTCCGGAATTGAAGGAATGAAATTCACAGGTCCAAACGGGAAATTTATATTTTTGCCCGCTGGAGGAAGAATGGAAAATTGGATTCCAATAGATGAGAATAGATTAAGAATAGCAAATGAATACGGACCTGAAGATAAGGAAAATTACGGATTCGAAACATGGGGTTTCTATTGGGGCAGTAATAGATTATACTACACCTACAGGCGAGGGCCAGTCGATCCCTCTGCCGCCGCCGCTGTAGCATTGAATTTTAGTAAAGATACTGATACAGTCAGAAACGCATGGACTTACTGCCGTCAGGGATTACTTATACGACCAACTAAATATGTCAATCAGTCTGATAATAAATGGATAGAAAAATATTATCTCACAGATAACAAACCAAAAATTTCATATAAATAAGGAGAAAAAAGAAGTATATGATTGATTCTGTTAACAATAACGAATTACCTTCTGTCCGCAGAAGTTGTGGGGATTGCATATATTGCAGAGGTTACATTTCACTATGGTGTAGGAATCCAGAGGCTGTAAAGGCTCGTGGTACAGCTATTCCTGGAATATATCATTGCCCATATTGGCATCGTCAAAAATGGTATGATGACGGTTGGATCGGCATACCAAAGCAACCTCATAGACTCTTGAGGATAACACGAATCATTCCTTATTTAATAAAAAGAAAAATAAGAGAAAGGCGGGATAAACGAAAGACTGATGTGTTTTGAAATGTACTATTATTGGTCATGACCTATTCACAATTATGTATAAAAGACAATATATGGATTTGCATCTTTAGGGATTTTCCTGCCAACTTTAGGGAAAATCCGTTGTTATATTGTTCTATAATGAGTAATTTTGCGGCAAAATCACAAATAAAAATGTGATTCCTTGGCAATCTGGATTATATTTCCTAATTTTGCCATTGGATTAAGCCCGAAAGGGTGGTGTTCTTAAATTTATGGGTTAACATATAGAAGCAATTATGCTTGTCTGCTCGTTGTAAAGCCTGAGAAACTTGACAATATATAGCACAGACGACAGCGTAATCAGCTTCCACGTTCGGCGTGGACTGCTATTACTGTGTCTTGTGCTATTGGGATTTCTCAGGCCCCATCAACGAAAGATACGTAAACAGTTCACGCTTCTTTTGTGCCCTTATGGCAAAAGAGTAACTAAAAAGGATGTTTATATGAGAAGGTCTACATTTTTGTTGGTGTCAATTGTTATTTGTGTTTCAGCAAGAACACAAAACAGTAGTAATCTTGACCAATATGTTGAGTGGATAGATATAAGTGGGCTAACACCCAAATATAAATCGTGCCTTTTCTATGAGTCAGAAAATTATCTTAACTTCAGGGTCAGAGACAACATTTATCTCCATGAGTTTTATTTCGGCAAACAAAATAAGCAAAGCATTCATAATACAATCTACGGAAATGCTGACATAAGTTCAAAGCGACAACAGATTATGTATATCGTTGATGCTGCAATCCATGAAATAATGGAAGGTACTGGAATTGTCGATCGGAGTGGCAATGATGAACCGACGAATGAGCAAGATATACACAAGTATATTGCCAAGGACTACCATCGTGGACGATATGTCTCACTTCAAAATATTTTTGCGCAACAGAATAAAACAACAGAAACACAGAGGCCTGCACAGGTTCAAGATTATTATTATGATAATAGTGCGCCAGATGACTTACTTGACAACATTGAAGTAACAGCCCAACGCCGTGATGACTATTATCGTGAACACTCAGAATCTGAGATAGGACAGGAATACATAGAGGGTGAAACGTTCCCAAACAATTCGACAGACTATTCTCAATCCGCCGTTTATGGACAGGGGGACTATATCATACAAGACAAGCCTAACAATCAGAATCTTGAGGCATATCCAAACGAAAAAGATCAGATTTCGGACAACTCAAGTATAGAGTCTTTAATTACCAATCTTCTGGGGAACATCGAAGAGTATGCAGAGAGTATCATTACTATTTTAATTGTGTTATTTATCGGGAAATGGCTATTGACGGCAGTCTTCTTTGGGAAACCAAGGGAAAAGAGCCATTCCGAAAAATTGTATGAGGATGGCGCCTGGTTCCATGACAACCATAAAGAAATATAAATTCTATTATATGTTTGATTATCTGTTTAAGAGAAAATGAACAATAAAAAATAAGAATTATGAAACGAATACTTTTAATTATGTTGGCGATGACTGTCTATCCGATAGGTCTTTTCGCACAAAAGCCAAATGGCTTCAGTTATGAGAGAGTAAGGGATACACCTGCTATGAAATGGTCTTGCCCTGATATAGAAAAATATCAAGGCCTCCTATTATCGCTCAAAAATGATGACTATAAGATTTATGCTAACAACGTAAAAGAGAAATTTGAGTTGTATTCAAATCCTAATCAGCCAACCGACAAATACCTTGTTACTCAGGCAATCTTGACCATAGAGAATCCTTCATTTAAAACAGAGAACTTACTTAATCACATCTCTGCATGGATTAAAAGTAAGCAAAAGGACTGGACAAAGAACATGAAGATAGATATGAATGAGAATAGTATTGTTTCCACTGCAAGCATTCATGTTGCCAGCCATGCTACTCTTATAGACTTGTTCAAGGTCTCAGTATCTCCACTTCTTGTAATTAAACTCGTTGAGGATGATAAACTAATCGTTTCTTTTTCAACAGATAGTTATAAAAACAGCGTTTATGACAGTAATAACAGACTTTGTCGTACATATAACGATAAAATTTCTGAGGTATTCCCGTTTGTACCAAAATCGTCATACAAAATCACTTATGCAAAAGCGTATGTAGGTACATATCTGTACTTCTGGAACTTTATTTCAGGTCTTCACAATGATCTCAATGTAAATTTCACCAAGGACCCCATAATGCTGAACGAATTACGATATCAACACTCTCAGGACTCCCTAAGAGCAAAGTATGGAGAACCGACAAAGGTCTTTACTTACCAGTCAACGATGCCTGACATCCACAAAGAACTACGCTTTTACGAGAACGCCCAAAAGTTGGTATTTATGGGCAAGACTATAGATTTCAAAGATATTATGAGCTGCGAAATTGTTGATGATCCAAAGTTTATTCCTGGACGTACTACAAGTTATGGACTTGGATTCTCTATCTTCGGTTTCGGAATTGGGGGAGCCGACTCATACACAACACCAGACAAAACTATACATAGCTATGTTGTAAATGTGAAAATTGACAATATGAGTACTCCTCTTATCTACATTGCTACTGGGCAGAACGAACAAAAGGCGACGGAAATTGCATCAACTTTTGAATATATTCTGCGGCATCAGCAGACTCCTGCAGTAAAAACGCAGAAGTCTCGTGTTACCAGGAGAACAAAACGATGATTATAGGAACCTGGTTTCCCCTGTAGTTATTAAGTTTATGTTCATTCTTAATACATGGTTTTTCATCTCCCTTGTCAGAAGGGGCTGGTGGGACATAGACCGCATGGTCATAGACTACTTTACACGTAATAAGAAACAATAATAATAGAAATTATGAAACAGAAAAATTTAATTAAATTTTGGGTGATGGCCATGATGGCCGCAGTGTGTGTGACCTTCGCTGCCTGTGGCGGCGATAGTGATGATGATGACATCCCCGGTGGCGGCACTGCGGTGAAGCTGAAGGAAGGAGTTCACCGTATCGAGGTTTCCTTCAAGGGTTCTGCTGACTGGCGGGCATCCCTGATGTTCGTGGCAACCTACCATGATGAAAGCTCTCAGCTCTACGAGAACGGCAAGAAGGTAGGTATTACATCAGGTCTGTATAGCGACGGAGGCATCCGTGACTATGCCGTCGAGTCTGATGCCAGGTGTGATGATATGTCTCTTGCCATTTCCCTGAACCCGCTGGTCGTTGATGATCCGGGAGAGATGGAAGTGACACTCAAAGGATATGTTGACGGCAAGCAGACCAACATGAAAGTCTATACCTTCAAGAAGGGAGGCTACACCAGTGCCGTGTTCTATGCAGAGGATTACGGGGCAGACTATATCAGGTGATCTTTACAGAAAGTTATTTCCATTAGAGAAAACTGAAAAGGGGGTATCGCAAATAATACTGCGGTACCTTTCTTTATACTGACTACTTGACCATCCTTGTATAATCCTGTTTCTGGTCTTTATCCTTGTTTTCTATTCTTATCTGAACCATCGTCCTTGAAGGGATGGTATCAGGCATCATTGACATTAACTTATCAATTACCTCATCTACATTATTGAAACCGATATCTTCAACTGTAGCAAGCACTTTTCCTCTGAAATAAAGAGTACCTTTTATCAGCTGTTTAAAGGAGAATCTCTCAAATTCCGCTTCATCCTCTTTTATTGCTCCAGATTTCTCATCAGTGAAGAATATCTTATCAACGACTTTTTCATTAAGTATCCATGCTGGAGTAAAGTCAATCTTCACATAAGTTCTGGCCAGCTTTGTTTGGTGAGAATGATTCAATCCAAAATCCACTTCTGATAGGCTCGCGCCGCATTCATTCTGAGCAACAGTAGCCCAAGTATGCCGGAACGTATAGCAACTATATGCTTCTTCTTTAGAGAGATTTAGTGATTTTGTGCATATTTGCCTGATGCCGATATTTACATTTGCATTAAAACTGTCAGACGTTGACAGCCGCTTATGGAACTTAAACAAATAGGGAGAATCGTCAACATCAAGATACTTTTCTATAATAGGATCAAGTATCCCAGGAACTCTTATCTCAAAATAGGCGTTATCAGATCTGGCCGCACGAGTTTTTCTACGTTCGTATTTAAGGATTCCATCCACATAGTCTTTTTTCTTTAGATAATAGATATCGACTGTATTTATGCCGGCAAGACATAGAGTCATCATAGCCACATCTCTTCCAAGTTCTGGAAGAGGATACTTTCTATCGCTTTCAGGTAGGGGAGCAGCAAAGAATGCCCGGCATTCCTCCATAGTTATAGCTCTCTTCTGAGGGGTATCTGATTTGGGGATTTTGACCTTGGGCCAAGGGTTTGTTGTTATTCTGATCAATCCAGTATCATAGTCATTGAAATCCAACAATGCCTGTTTGAAAATCTGCCGGATGCAAATAGGGTACTGTTCTTTTGCTCTTGTGGTGGTTGACAACGAAGTAATCCACTGAGAGATAAAATGGGAAGTAAGATGAGAAAACATAAGCTTGTTGGTTCCTGCAAACCTTTCAAGATGTTGATACGCCAGCTCATATGTACGAGCATTACGCGCATGTCCTTCTGCCACCATCTTCGCTTGGTATTGCCTGGCATAATCTGAGAAACAGATATCTGCCGATCCTGATTTCAGGAAATGAATAACATCCTCAATATTCCACTTTGAGGTATCGACCTTATTCAGTTTTTCAACATAGTCAACTATCAGATTATCACAATACTTTCGCACGTATGGATCCTTAACCTCATTCGTGCTTTTTACCAGGCCTTTGTCATTGACCATCTTATCAGTCTTGATATAACTGATTCTCCTCCGGTGTGTGACCCGTATGTAGACAGGCCAATATCCATCGTTACGCTGTTTTTGAACTGCAATTTTAAATGTTGCCATATATTTTCTAAACTTGCTCTAAATCCACTCTAAACACCCGCTGAAAAACTCTCAAACATTCTCTAAACATAGCGTCGAATTTGTCACACTTTATCATGATAATCAACCACAAAAACATTGGGTGCAACCCCCTGTATCAAAGAGGGTTGCACCCAACTAATTGATATTCAGTCGGTTACTACTCTTCTTCGACAGCAGCCTGCGCGGCGGCAAGGCGTGCGATGGGCACACGGAATGGAGAGCAAGATGCATAGTTCATGCCAATCTTAGCGCAGAACTTCACAGAGCTGGGCTCACCACCA
>OCTX012280625.1_pt1 | contig 11365 bp, 7 predicted proteins | sample 1539691 | NCBI WGS metagenome assembly OCTX01 (sample SAMN02144231, study PRJEB22623) | gut metagenome | biome: sheep rumen | host: Ovis aries | place: New Zealand | reverse complement strand
TGTATTTGCGTATATATAATTAACTTTTATATTTATCAAGAGGTCCTTGTCTTTCATTTCCCTCTTGCTGACTCTGTTATATCACCTGTTATTAGCCACGTCAAGTGGCGAGTGCTAATTATTTTGTGAATAATTTGTGAACGCCTGATTGCTATTCAAGGCCTGTTTGAAGTCTGGTTCTGATTCGTCGCGCCCGCGCGTAAAAAACGGATTCGGCAAAGCACAGGCGGTCTGGGTGCCGGATTCGTCGCACCCGCACGTAAAAAGCGGATCCGGCAAAACACAGCCGGTCTGGGTGCCGGATTCGTCGCGCTTGAACATAAGAAGCAGACCGCGGTCTGAATATAATTAATAAGATGTGTGATTCGACAGTGAATACCATCTATTTCCCGTCAGATATCCGGAAATTTTATAATTATTTCAAAATTTCCTCTTTACTATCCGCTATTTTCAGAATATACTGTAAGTGATTTACCAGCTAAGCGAAAAAGCAGCAAACGATTGTTATTGCCTCCTTATTTCTTCCATGCTGCTGTGTATATGTTTCACAGACAGGGTAATTCATACTCCCCGCCGGTCAGCAACAGCTGGCCGGCACTCCCTTTTCAGGGAATAAAAACCGCTTTCTCTTTCCGGAGATGTAAATCTTCCGGAAAAAGAAAGCGGTTTTAATCTGCCAGGTATTTGTTCCCAGTTATTATCCCTGCTGTCTGAAGGAATCTGTTTACAGCCATTTCCCTGCTGTCTGAAGGAATCTGTTTCACAGCCACTTCCCTGCTGTCTGCGGGAATCTGTTTCACAGTACCTCTGCCTGTATGTACACGTCCCTGTATTTACGCCCAGACAATCCAGATAAAGAGATAGCCAACGAACACTGCGGTGAGCGTAAAGGGAACTCCGATTTTCATGAAATCGCCGAATGAAACATTGTATCCTTCTTTTTTCAGAAGCCCGGTCGCGGTGATATTGGCGGAAGCTCCGATCGGAGTCAGATTGCCGCCCAGGGTGGCTCCGGTCAGAAGGCCGAAATACAGAAGGTAGGGCTCCACGCCCAGCGCCCTGGTAATCCCCGTAATCACCGGCAGCATCGTCGCTACATAGGGAATATTGTCGATAAATGCGGAAAACAGTACCGATCCCCAGACGATGATCGTATAAAGCAGAAACATATTCTTTCCGCCCGCCTTTGCGATCAGCTGCGCCGCGTCTTCCACGAGTCCCACCTCCGTGACGCCCTGAATCACAAGAAAGAGACAGAATAGAAGGCCCAGAGTCTCAAAATCCAGGTTTCGGAAGGCATGACCCGTGTTTTTCATGGAATGTCCCTGCAGAATATCCAGAACAACCGCCGCCAGGGCAAGCGCGCAGCAGATCAGGCCGTTGGTAATCTCCGGCTTGTTCGGAATAAAGGAAGCGCAGATCAGCAGAACGACCATAAGAATCAGCAGCCAGCTCGGCTTATAGTCTGTAACCTTCGTCCTGCCCTTTGCCTCGACCGGCTGCCGGAAAGAATGGAAGAGGATCATCATGACCGGAACCGTAGCGAGCGCGCCGAGTTCCACGGCGAAAAAGATTCCGGGACGGCCTTTCATCCAGAAGAACTGCATGAAGTCCATCTTCGCGTACGCGCCGAGCATGATCGACGTCGTATCGCCGACCAGGGTCGCGGCACCCTGGAGGTTGGAAGAAACCGCAATCGACAGAATCATGGGTACCGGAGAAATCTTCAGCTTCCTGCAGACGGCAATTCCGACCGGTGCCACCATGAGAACGGTCGCGACATTGTCCACAAAAGCGGAGATAACCCCTGCGAAAAGCGACATGTAGATAATGACCCACATGACATTCTTAGCCTTGTCCAGCAGATAGTCCGCGATCAGGTTCGGCATCTTCGATTCTATGAAAAAATCAACCAGAATCATGGTGCCCGAGATCATCAGAAGCACATTCCAGTTGATCGCCCCGGGAAGCGCGGCAATCGGAAGAATCCCCGTAACGAGAAAAAGAATTGCCGTGCCGAGTACGATCCAGACTCTTATCTGCATGAACAGAGTCATAAGAACATACATGGCTGTAAACAAAATGAGCGCCAGTATCTTCAAGTTCACTTTCCTAACTCCTCCCTAAGCTGCTGCCTGGCCAGCATCGTCCCACGCGGTCGTAAGCGGCGCGGGGATCTGTCTTACCCCTGCTGTCTGGCCAGCATATCCTGCAGCTGGCTGATCAATTCACTGTCAATGATTCCGTCTGCGGGCTCATAGCCGTACATATTCTGGAAGCGCTCAATCGAGCTTGCCGTCTGCCGTCCCGCGATCCCGTCCGGTGTCCCGCAGCGGAAACCAACCTCGTTCAGCAGCTGCTGAACCTGCATAACGGTTGCCGGGTCCACAGACGCATTTCGCGTCTCCTCGCCGCTGAGCGCGTCCATCTGCCTCACTGCCGCTTTCAGATTCGCGTATTCCTGGGCCAGATCAAGCCCGTAGAACTCGCACAGTTCCACCAGCGCGTAGGCCCTGTTATAGTAGCCTGCCGTATAGAGCTGGTTGGCCTTCTCCGAATCCCTGCTGCTGTTCCAGACTTCCTCTGCCTGAAACTGCTTTCCAAGGCCCAGGCAGTATTCGGAGCAGAGATAGAAAATATTCAGATCATCAAACTGAGCCCCGTCATAGCTGTCGAAGAAAGCTCTCTCTGCTTCCGCGCACTGAAAACGGAAGTTCCACATATCATCTTCGGACATGGCGGAGACTTCGTCCGTGCTGTATGTTCTGGCAAGATTCTGGCGGTCATTGAAGGACTGCGCGAGATCCTCCAGAAATGCGTTCACGCTTTTCAGCTGGCCGGAAGAACCGAAAGTTACCGTCCCTGTTCCGGATGATCCGGATGAATCACCGGATCCCGATGACGCGCTTCCCTCCTCAGCCGAAGAACTGCCGCTGCTCCCGGAAGAGGCGGCCGGCTCTATACCGGCTGACCGGAGCTGCTCCTCGAGCTTTGCAAGCCGGTCCTTCAGCTCCATGTTCTCCTGCTCCAGGTCCAGATAAGCCTTTTTCTGCTGGGCGTTCGTCAGATCTTCCCAGTCCAGCGTAACCGCGCCGGCTGTGCTCCCGCACAGCACGGCAGACGCCAGAAAGGTCACAAAAAACCGTTTCGCTGACATGTTTCTTTCCCCTTACTTCTGCTCCCCTCTTGCTCCTGCGCTCTCCCCGGCCCTTACCCGGGAAGCCGCCTCCTTCTCTTTATCAGCCGGGAAAAACCGCTGCCCCTGCCGGCTCTCAGCCAAGCAGCGCAATCCCGTTGCTTGCTCCGATGCGGTCCGCCCCTGCTTTCAGCAGTTCTTCCGCCTGCTGCGGAGTATGGATCCCGCCGGCCGCCTTTACCTTAAGCCGGTCTCCGACCGTCTTCTTCATCAGGGCGACATCCCCGACGGTTGCTCCCGCTTTCGAAAATCCTGTGGAGGTCTTTACAAAAGCTGCTCCCGCTTTTTCGGCAAGGACGCAGGCTCTCACCTTCTCCTCATCGGTCAGAAGGCAGGTCTCGATGATCACCTTCACAATCGCGGGTGCGGCTGCTTTTACGACGGCCCGGATATCTTCCTCCACATAATCGTCCCGGCCTTCCTTCAGCGCCCCGACATTGATCACCATATCGATCTCGCCGGCGCCGTCCTTTACGGCGCACGCCGCCTCGTAAGCTTTCGCGGCCGTCGACATGGCACCCAGGGGGAAACCGGCCACTACGCAGGTCCTGATCCCGGTTCCTTTCAGTTCATCCGCGACGAGCTTTGTGAAACAGGAATTTACACAGACGGACGCGAAATGATACTGCCTTGCCTCGGCGCAGATCCTGCGGATATCGCTCTCCTTCGCCTCTGCCTTGAGCAGAGTATGATCAATCTTTCCTGCTATATTTTCCATAACTTTCATGACTCCTATCTCAGAAATCCGCAGCTGTGCCGCCTCAGCGCATATTATCCGGGCCGAAACGGAAGGGCAGCAGTTCTTCCAGCGTATATGTTCTGTAATCTGTTCCGTCCTTTGTCAGAAAAACGGGGAAATCAGATTCGCAGAATTCGGACATCACCTGTCTGCAGACGCCGCAGGGCGGGCAGTACTGGCCCGGGCCCTCTTCCGGGCCTCCCGAAATCGCGATGGCGAGGAACTCTTTCTCCCCTTCGCTGACTGCCTTCGAAAAAGCAGTTCTCTCCGCGCACATTCCGGGCGTAAATGCCGCGTTTTCGATATTGCAGCCTGTATAAATTCTGCCGCTCGCTGACAGGAGCGCCGCACCTACCCGGAAATGGGAATAGGGTACATATGCCCGCTCCCGCATGGCAGACGCCTTTCTGCACAGTTCTTCTATCAGGGCTTTTTCCGGCAGCTGCATAGCCTTTCCGGCCCGCATGGTCTCAGCATCTTTCCTGGCCGGCATCATTTTCCCTCCTGTGCATCCTGGCGGATCAGCAGGCGGATCGCTTCCACTGCGGTACGGATCGCGCCTGACGTGTCATGCACCTGCTCATTGTCCAGGCCGGCCTTCGCCCTCTCCTGGTTGGCGATGGCCAGCAGCACGGTGCCTACCCTGACCTTCAGGCAGGAGCCCACGATAAAGAGGGCTGCCGATTCCATCTCGGAGGCGAGGCAGCCGCACCTGATCCAGGCCTCCCATTTATTCAGAAGTTCATAGCTCACCGGCTTCACTTCCGGCTCATGCTGGCCGTAGAAGGAATCCTTGCACTGAACGACGCCCAGATGTGCGGTAAGGCCCAGCTTTGCCGCAGCCTGCCGCATGGCGAATGCGACATCGAAATCCGCCACCGCCGGATATTCGATCGGCGCATACTCTTTGCTGGTGCCTTCCGCCCGGATGGCGCCGGTGGCAATCACCAGATCGCCGCCCTTTACTTCCAGCTGCATGCCGCCGCAGGTACCGACCCTTAAAAAGGTGTCCGCACCGCATCTTTTCAGTTCTTCCATGGCGATCGCGGCGCTCGGCCCGCCGATTCCCGTGGAGGTAACCGATACTTTTACGCCGTCCAGGGTTCCTGTGTAGGTAATATATTCACGGTTGTCCGCAATCAGGACAGGATTGTCAAAATACTGTGCGATCTTTTCGCATCTCTTGGGATCTCCGGGAAGAATTACATACCTTCCTACCTCCCCGGGTGCTACCTGAATATGATACAGTTTTCCAGTTCCCTCGGAATAATCAATCATTTTCTTCCCCTCTCTTTCCGCCGTCCGGACGGCTTCTCCGTATTATTATAGCACTCAAAGTTCTCTTCTGCTTATCTTCTCACACAATCATGCACGGATCCGGAAAGCGTTTTATCCACAGCAGAACGGCGTCTGCGGGAACAGCGCCGAAGACGGTCTCTCCTGTCCACCGCAGCTTCCTGCCGCTGCCCGGATCAAAGTCCGGCGCTCACGCTTCCCACTCCAGAATTCTTTTTTTCATGCCTTCTATATCCAGCACCCCGTATGCAAATCCCTTCCGGACCAGTTCCTCCGGCAGGATATCATCATATTTGTCAAAGACCGGGACCTCGCCGGGATACAGAAGTTCCATCGGATCGAGGCTCTTTTCCGCCTCCTCCTTCAGAATCCGGACAAAATCGCTCTCCGTCACGCTCATCGTAAACTGCATAAAATAGGGGCGGGCGGAATTGAATCCCTTCAGGCCGAGCGCCCCGGCGCATTTCAGGCGCAGAAAACGCTCAAGGGCCAGAAATGCATAGCTTCCCAGCCACGGGAGGAGGCAGTACATATTTCCTCCCAGGCAGACAAGGGCTTTCCGGTCCAGATGCGCCAGAAGCGCCGCCTGCCGGGCTGTCGCAAGCCGGGCGGAAGCATTTTTCAGCAGATAGGGATAACTTTTCTGCTCGCTCAGTACCCGGCGCATCCGTTCCAGGATCTTTGTATGGATGTCTCCGGGCTCCACGCCGAAATAGGCAGGCACCTTTCCTTTCACCATATGGCAGTAGACCTGATGATGGGTCCGGTCAACCTCCTCCACCACCCAGATATGCCCCGCGATGGCAATCTTGTCGCCGACCGGCGGCGGTTTGACGATCGTCCCGATCTCCTGGGATTCGCAGCGGACCCGGTATTCTTCATTTTCCGGGAAAACCGCATAAAACTTGAAGGAGCTTGTGATCCGCTCGCCGGCGAGGCCTACGATCAGCCCCCTGTTCTCCGTCAGCTGGATGTGGTCGATCGCGACCAGATGATTCAGGAGAATCCTGTAGTCCTCTTTTGTGATCCCCCTGAAGCAGGTCAGCGTCAGTACTCTGGACGCCAGCTCCGCCGGCGTCATTTCCCCGCCGGAAGCCAGCGTGCTCATGGTCTGGTGATAGAGCAGGCTGTAGGGAAGCCTGTCCTCCCGGGGCGGTTCCACCCAGTGTTCCTCAAGGTAAAGCTGAATCAGGGCGATTCCCTGAATCAGTTTCCAGGGGATGGTCTCCGGCAGCAGGTCCCTCGCCTCGGCGTGCTCCTCCCGCATGACAAACCACATCTCCTGGGGTTCTCCCCTTCTGCCGGTCCGCCCCATCCTCTGCAGGAAGGAGGAGACCGTAAAGGGCGCGTCGATCTGGAAGGCCCGCTCCAGCTTTCCGATATCGATCCCAAGCTCCAGCGTTGCCGTCGTGCAGGTTGTGACGGCGGCATCCTCCCTCTTCATGGCTTCCTCCGCAGTCTCCCGGAAAGAAACGGACAGATTGCCGTGATGAATCATGAAGCGGTCCGGTTCATGGGCGGCTTCGCAGTACTGGCGCAGCGTGGAGGTGACAGCCTCGCACTCTTCCCTGGAATTGCTGAATACAAGGCATTTCCTGCCTTTTGTGTGTTCAAATATATAGGCCATCCCCGGATCCGCGCCGACAGGTGCCCTGTCCGTAGGAGCACTCACAGCGCTGCCGCCGGAGAGAAGGCTTTCCTGTCCGTCCGGGTTTCCCGCCGCAGGATCTGAGGCACTGCCCGGCTGGATTTCCGGCTGCGGATTTCCCGCTGCCGGCCCCTCCGGCAGAAGGCTTCCTTCCGAGGCCTGCGGCGCAGTAAGGAAGAAATGCTCCATGGAGAGGCGCCAGCGAAGTCCTTTTGCCTCAATCCTCGGGATCACGCAGCCGCGGCCTGTACCGCTGGAGAGAAAACGGCCGGCCGCCTCCGGATCCCCGATGGTTGCCGAAAGCCCGATCCTGCGGGGCGTCACTTCCGCCATCCTGCTGAGCCGTTCAATCAGGCACAGGGTCTGGCCGCCTCTGTCTCCCCGGAGCAGGGAATGAATCTCATCAATCACGACAAATCTGAGATCCCCGAAGAGGTTCGGGATCTCCCCATGCTTTCTCAGAAGCAGAGCTTCCAGAGATTCCGGTGTGATCTGCAGAATCCCGGACGGATGTTTCAGAAGCTTCTTTTTATGGGATGCCGACACATCTCCGTGCCAGTGCCAGACAGGGATTCCTGCCTCCTCACACAGATCATTCAGCCTCCCGAACTGGTCATTGATCAGTGCCTTCAGCGGCGCGATATAGATACAGCCGACAGAAGAGGGCGGATCCTCCTGAAAAAGGGTCAGGATCGGGAAAAAGGCAGCCTCCGTCTTGCCGGAAGCCGTGGAAGCCGCCAGCAGGACATTTTCATCTGAATCAAAGATCGCTTCTCCGGCTGCCACCTGGACTGCCCGAAGGTTCTGCCAGCTGCTGCGGTATATGAAATCCTGAATAAAAGGCGCATAGCGGCTGAAAACATCCATCTTTATCCCTCAGCGGCACAGTGCCGCATCCTGTATCCTATATTGTTCCTGATTCACGGTCTGGCGGACAAGCATCCTGTATCCTGTATTGTTCCTGATCCGGCGGACAAAAGAAGCTTCTGTCCGGCGAACTCACAGGGTAAATTCTGCGAATTCTTCCATAGCCTCATCGCTCACCGCGTCCGATTTCGCGTAGCTGAAGGCATCTGATTCCATCAGCTCGTTTACCGAAAGGCCAGGGTGCTGGCAGAGAATATCCAGAAGCTCGATGAAATCCCGGATTACCTCTCTGGGCGTAATATTGGTATCTGCCCCGATTCTTCCGTACTCAATCCGGAGAAACAGGGCCAGGTCCTCCGAAGTCATGGTCCGCTCATAGCCGTACAGTCCGGCGTGCATATCCGCCAGCTTCTCCGTAAGGACCAGCATCTCCTCCGGGGAAAGCGGATCCAGGCGGATGACCGGCGCCAGCATATCCCTCGCGCCCTCCCTGGAAAAACGCCCTTCCGTTAAACGGGAACGGAGCGCTTCATAGCTGTAGATCCCCCGCCGTGTATCCTCCACACTCTGCGGCGTCCCACTCATCAGGATCCCAAGATACTGGGCCTTCCCCTGCAGAGTATCGTTGTACATGGTCAGTATTTTTTCATAATTGTACTGCCGGGTAATGCTGTTCGGAATCTTGTAGATATTCACCAGCTCGTCGATGAAAATCATAAATCCCCTGTAGCCGGCCTGGCGGAAAAAGCTCGCGAAAAGCTTCAGATATTCATACCAGTCATCATCCGTGATGATCACGGTCACGCCCAGGTCCTGCCGGGCCTCTGTTTTGGTCGTATATTCCCCGCGGAACCATTTCACCACCTTCGCTTTGGTCTCATCATCCCCGCTCAGATAGGAACGGTAATAGACAGAAAGAAGACGCGCGAAATCAAAGCCGTGTACCAGCTCGCTTAAGGAGCGGATGACCGAATAGATTTTCCGGTCAACCTCAGAGGCAAAGGAGGCCTCCTGTACATCCAGCCCTGTCTCCTCCGCGGTCCGGGCCTGCACAGAGGAAATCCAGCGGTCCAGCAGCAGCGTGAGTGCTCCGCCTTCAGGCCGGGTCTTTGTGGAAAGGTTCCGGATCAGTTCCCGGTAAGTCGCCAGTCCCTGGCCCCTTGTCCCCTGCAGCCTGCGCTCAGGAGACAGATCAGCATCCGCTACGACAAAATCCCGCTCCATCACATAATTCCGTATTGTCTGCAGGAGAAAACTTTTTCCGCTCCCGTAGCGCCCGACGATAAAGCGGAAAGACGCGCCGCCTTCAGCGATGATGTCCACATCATGGAGCAGTGCGTCAATCTCATGCTTTCGGCCGACTGTCACATAAGGAAGCCCCGTTCTCGGCACGACTCCGCCCTTCAGAGAATTCAGGACTGTCTGTGCAATCCGGCGCGGCACCTTTCTGCGCGCGGCTTCATCGCGATCCGTGTAATCTGCCATTTTATCTCTCCGGATACAGACCGCTCCGCAGAACGGCTGTCATCTCTGCATCAGTATATTTTTCATGGTCCGGACCCTTTTCATTATGCCGGTTCAGACCGTCTGTCAGTTCTGTATCAGTATCTTTTCACGGCCCGGACCGTTTTCATAATGCCGGTTCAGACCGTCTGTCAGCTCTGCGTCAGCATCTCTTCCAGCTCTTCCCGGTAATCCGGAACGATTTCAAATACGCCGTCCGCTTCTTCCAGGACGGAGTCCCCGATCTCATCGTAGAATTTTTCATTAATGGAATCCACAAGAACTGACTGCATCATTCTCCTGCTCCGCAGATACTCCGCCGGATTCTCGCCGGACAGGATCATCAGCAGCACCCGGTACTCTTCCTCCGTCAGCCCCAACGGAGCTGACTGCGAAGGAGCTTCCGCAGCAGGTGCAGGCTCCTCCAACGCTGCTTCCACGAATCCCGCGCCTGTAGGCACAGGCTCCTCCACCGCTTTATCCGGTATTCCCGGTGCCTGCTGCGCATATTCTTCCCCGGTGTTCCCGATCCCCCGGAGCAGCTGCTCCGCCGTGTAGTCCGAATCTGCACGGATTCCGGACAGCCGGCTGAAATCAAGCTTAAGGACCGGTTTCTCCCGCTCCTTCTTTCTTTCAAGGAAAAGATCAATCTGATACTGGATCACACGGGCCGCACCCGGATCAGGCTGCGCCTCCCTGAGCGGATGACCATAAGCAAGTGCGATGCGCAGCCTGCGGTCTGTCTCCCGGATCAGGCTGCCCAGAAAACGTTTCCCCTCCGAAGGAGCCTTCTCCGGAAAGGAATCATAATAGCATTTTCCCTTCAGAAAGCGGAACTGTCTGGCAGGGAAAAGTACATATCGATGATCGGCAATCTGAGATGGATCGAACAGGGCTCCATGGAAAATCTGGCGCAGCCATTCGCTCCTCGGACCGAAGATTTTTACGGCCAGGCCGTCATGCCGCTCCGGCAGATCCGCTTCTGTACCTTCCCCGCCGGAAAGACTTTCCGCGATCCCACGGTCCCGCATGCCCTCCGCAGCTTTCCGGTCCCGCATGCCCTCCGCAGCTTTCCTGGCCTGCATGCCTTCTGCGGTCTCCCTGTTTAGTTCCTCTGAATAATAGTCCGCAAGGGCTCTCACCACCGCGGCCGTCACTTCCTCCGTCTCCGCCGGGAACTGCTCCCTCAGGCCGGACCGGTTCAGATGGTAGGCCGAATACATATCGACAGCGGCAAGAATCTCCCTGTCCGGTGCGGCGTAAGGGTCTGCCAGGGCATTCACTGTCCTGAAAGAATAAAACAGGTCCCTGAAATATACAGCCGCGTAGTCCGTATTCATTTCATAACAGAGAATGTAATCCTGAATCCACGAGCGCACATGGGAGGAGGGCCAGGATACCGATCCTGAATAGATCCCGTTGAGGGCAATGATCTGCTTCAGTCTTTCCTCCGGACTGCCGGGTCCGATTCCGTTGATCAGCTCAAACAGCAGGATGCAGGCAAAGTCATAACAGACCGGCGGCCATTCTTTTTTCTCTTCTGCGCCATTTCCAAGCAGTATCCGGATCTGCGTTCTCCAGCGAAAATAGGAGCTGAGTTCAAAGATATTCAGTTCCTGATAAGCAGGAAGATTATGCCGCTGCACGGGCATGGCATCATCCGGGTCATCTTCTTCTGAAAGATCCTCCTCATAATCCGCCATGAACCTGGCCTGCTCCAGGAAGGCCCGGCTTTTTTTCTCAAAGCTGTACTGGTAAGGGAACAGCATGCTGTCCAGCTGACGGATCTTCTCCGGTACCGGCCTTCTCCCGGCCCCAGAAGCAGAAGATCCGCCTCTCCCTGAACCGTACCGCATACCCGCGGCGGAAGGGCGGAAAGTGGAAAAGAGTTCCTCCTCTGTAATATAATTCCAGGGAGACCGTCCCTGCTGCCCCGCAGGGGAGACGTTCCTGTCGGAATCCTGCCTCCTCCGGCTTTCTTTCTGCTTCCAGTATTCTCCTCTTTGCTGCCCGAAGCTTTCGGCTGCCGGCAGCTGCCCGGATCTTTTTTTTGCCGGCTGCCATCCAGATCGTTCGCTTTCCGGGAACTGCCCGGATCCTTCTCCTGCCGGCTGCC
>OCTX011994669.1_pt1 | contig 11368 bp, 11 predicted proteins | sample 1539691 | NCBI WGS metagenome assembly OCTX01 (sample SAMN02144231, study PRJEB22623) | gut metagenome | biome: sheep rumen | host: Ovis aries | place: New Zealand | reverse complement strand
ACTATGATGAATAGTTTTTGTTTTTCTAAAACCGGCAGCCTTAAGAGCCTCTTCTATGGCTTCGCCTGTATAACACTTCATGCCTTCTATCTTTTGCTCGTATTTTAGACTTGCTTCATCTGTACCATCTGATTCATTAACGATCATAAAAACTCCACCCGATTTAAGAACCTTTGCTACCTCAGCAAAACACTTCTCAAGGCCAGGCCAGAAATATATTGTTTCAAAGGCCGTTGCAAGATCAAAGCTTTCTTCAGAAAGATCAAGTTGAGACACATCCCCTTGCTTGACTATGCATCTGCCAGCTTCAATCATCTTTTGATTATATGAAGTTGCTTTAGCAACTGATACTTCGGAATAATCTATTGCAGTGACATTAGCGGTAGAATATCTTCTAAGCAGTTCTCCTGCATTTCTGCCACCTCCGCAACCTATTTCCACAATCTCCTTAGGATCAATCTTTGTAAGATGAGACATTCCCCAATCTGCAAGCTTTGCGTGACCGCCATTCATGCCATTTACCATCATCTTTCCAAGAAATCCCTTCGGTTTCCTTGTCTGGTTAATAAAATCATTAAAAAGTCCCATTATCGTTTCCTCCAATCTATACTATTACGCCTTTATATTCTCTTGCCGTTTTGCTCTTGTCCGGAACATACCAGTAATCACATGAGTCCGCTCCTGTAGCAACGGTATGTGTTCTGATCAGTTTTGCATGCATAAGTTTTGCATATGTATGATCTACAGCACACATATGAGGCATGAGATCCATATATCCATATTTCTTTGCATATTCAACAAGAGGACATCCCTCAAGAGTAAATGAAAAGCCTCTATCATCATTATTGGGATTAACTTTCATCCCCCACGTATCCATCCACTGCCCATGACTTCTCTTTTCAGAAACCTTATCGGCATACTTTTGATAGCTCCTATATAGATACTTTCTTAACAGTTTAAGAAATCTCTTATTATTGATATCCATAATCTTGTTCAATAAATATAAGTGTTTGTATATATCATCAATTATTTCATCAATTGCCTCGCCTGCCATCCTATGATTAGTAGCCTCGTAATATGATAGAAACAAAATAAACATATTAAGGTTGCCTGCCAGAGTATTTTCCTTACCACCCATATCAGGTGCTTTCTTCATCAGTTTCGGACGTATTCTTTCAGCCCTTGTTATAATTTTCTTCATACTCCTTGGATAATGCTTCTTTAAGTATCTGCGAATTGCTCTATTAACCAAACCTTCCATTTGCCACTCCTTATCAACTACAACACAAATCTTAATAACAGATAATCAACTCCTGATATAACAAGTGTCATAATTGCTGTATATACACAGCCTATTAAAAAACCTTTAAAGTGATACATATAATCCTTATAGCCCTTGCATCCTTCAGTCCCCTCTATCACAACCCACTTTGGCGTAATGATACAGATAATAAGCCAATCCATAATCAGAAGATCTATAACATTCCATGTCATTCCAATGATGAATATATGGATTAATATAGCTAAGAAGGATAAATCTTTATGGTAAAACTGAACCAGACCAAATCCAATCAGGCTTGCAAATATAACTAAAGAACCTATAGTTCCAAAAAGCTTCGCATTCCTTTTTTGTTTGTCCGTTGGTTCAGAAAGCGTTGCAGCTTTCTGTATGTCCTCCGGATAATCATGCATCATCTGCCATGGAAACTTGGTAACTATCACATATACATATATAACCCATAAAACAGACCATATAAGTCCTTCTATCAAAGCAATCCCCATCGTATTACCTCACTATTCTTTATTTATTTCTACACATAATTGAACTCATTTTTTATAAACATGGAAATCACAAAACTCATCACCATTTGCTATGGTATGTTCTCTGACAAGCTTTGCACCTCCCATATCATAGCTTATGTAATCTGTCTTACATAAGTACTTTATAAGATGAAAGCATCCCTCTCTTCGACCAAGCTCACAGAGTCCACACTTAGTATATGTGAATTCATAGCTGGTTCCATCTTCTCCTCTTTTGAAGGTCGAAACCCAGTCCATCTCATAACTTGAAGTCTGTGACTTTATTGCAGCTTCTTCTCTTTCCTTTTTGCTTTTCTCAGAGATAGCACTGTCATCTTCTTTTCCTCTTTTAACCATCTCATCGCACATGGCCTTTATCATTCCCTCAAAGCGTTCTTCTGTGATAATACTCGGATGTGCTTTAGGAAAGGCGAGGAGATAACAACCGATATATAAATTCTTTGCCAGACTATTATCCTTCGCAAGACCGGGAGTTCTTTTTACCATAGCTTTATATTCAGCTTTTACCTGTCTTTTAAACTCTTTTGTTACATCAACACCATCACTTGTAAGATATTTATATGTTACTTTATCAAGAATAAGTGGCATAACAGCGCCTATAAACCCATATTTCATACATCAACCTCCAATTAGTATTATCTAACAGAATATAATAACATTTAACCATCTGAACTGCAATACAAAAAACCGCAGTTTCTCTTTTATAGAGCAACTGCGGTAAAGCTATATATATTTTTGAATACCTATATTGCAAGGCTTCCCATTGGATCCCATGGCTTAAGTACTATCGGTTCTGTCTCAAAAGCAGCCTTCTGCTCATCAGACAGATACTTTTTCTCTAAAAGAATCTGGAATGCATATTCTCCAAACCACTTATCATCCATAACATAGAAGCCCTTTTCTCCTACGTCATCTCCCCAGCTGTTTTCTACCTTCCATCTGATTGGCTTGCCTACATCATCAAGATCAACTCCGGTTATAACCATTGCATGAGTCATCATGCTGTCTCCATAATCAAGTCTTTCCTCTTTCGTCATACCAAATTCAGTATTGAACAATTCATCAACACGCAGGATATCTGATGTAAGGTATCCACCCTTTCTGTCAGAGAACTGTCCAACATCGCTACCAAACCATACTGCTTTATCATCCTTTAACTGTTTTATCGCAAGCTCTCGGAGGTCATCCATCGGAAGATTCAAATATTTAACCGGATATGCTCCATCTCTTACATTTCCAAGATACTGTACAGTATATGTTTTTCCATATGGCTTATCCTTCGTCGGTGCATTTATTACGGTTACATACTCATCCAGATTCCATCCCACATACTCTTTAAAGAATTCCTGTGGAGTAATATCGGATACTTTGATAAAGTTCTTATCCTTATCCCTTGTCTCCCATGTGAATTTCACCGGCGGTTTTCCAAGTGATATAACAAGCATTCGATATATAACCTTCATCATCTCTTTTTTATCAACTCTAAGTTCATCAACAGATATACCTGCTGCATATTTCTTTCTGAACTGGGATGCAAATTCGCGAAGCTTTGTAGTAAGATATGTGTCCATTTCTCTGGTTGCGCTTGAAACATTTGTCTCAGGCATTACTTCCTTTGGAACCACACCATACTTTGCTACAAGACTTCTGAACATATCCCACTGTCCACCATCTCCCATCGGATCTTTTAGGAGATAACTTACAACTCTGCTATCTAATGGTTCATCTATTACATCAAGCATGTTCTCAAGGAAATGATTTGCCTTCTCGAGTTTGTCGTAAAACAGCGGATAGTTCTGGCTAAGCTCCATATTTTCAATATTAAGCTTCTTCATTATTTCAAGCCTCATAACATTGTATGACGCAAACATCCAGCAACGTCCTGACTGTTTCTGATTACACACCTTCCCTGCTTCAACTTCAACGGAGAATCCAAACTGGTTTACAGCCTTTGCCTCATGGCTCATAGCTGCGGCATTAATACCGTTTGATGTAACCGCATTCATAGCAAGAGCATTTGCTCGGTCCTTATTAAAGTCCTCGTCAAAGTCTTTGATGTCTTCAAAACTAATTTCTTTATTCATCAACATTTTACCTCATATATTTTTTTGTTGCACATAACTAACTTTAAATAATACCATATAACTTTTTTCTTGACAAACTATAAAAACTGTGTCATTATCCTAAATGACCAATTTCTATTTTGGTCATTTAGTAAGAAAGGAGCACATTTATGCCTGTTATATTTACTTCTGAACAACGCGAAGAACTTCGATCTCTTATAAAAGAAAATGCGCTAAAACGCTTTGAAGAAAAGGGTGTCAGAAAAACAACAGTTGCGGAGCTTGCAGAAAGCGTCGGAATTGCAAAGGGTACTTTTTATAATTTCTATAAATCAAAGGGAGAACTGACTGCGGATATCCTTGCCGACTTCGACAAAGCCTCAGAGGAAACTCTCAGAAAACAACTCCAAAAGAATGGCAGGATTCATATTGATAAGCTTTTTGAAATATATAGAGATGCTTTTCGTCCTGAAACTGCATTCTCCTTTCACTTTTCTATGGATGATATTGAGTGGATGCAGGAAACCGAAGAAACAAAGCATTACTTCTCTCCTGAATACGGTATCAAAACAGCTAAACTACTTCTTGATAATGTAGACGGGATACGCAAAGATATCGACTACGAATATGTTGTTAATTTTGCAAAGCTGATTAATCTTACCATAGAAAATCGCAACTCATTCTGCGTAGCTGCTTTTGATAAAAACATAAATGCCATTATGCAGTTGATGCTTGATTATCTGAAAGCTTAGAAAGGATAACACCATGTTTATAGAAATGCATAATATCGTAAAGAAATACGGTAACGGAGAAAATATATTATATGCACTAAATGAAGCTGATCTATCTATGGAAAAGGGTACTTTCTGCGTTATACTCGGTCCCTCCGGATCCGGTAAAAGTACTCTTCTCAACATTCTCGGAGGACTTGATAGTGCCGATTCCGGAAAACTGATCGTTGACGGTGAAGAACTAACTTCTATGTCTAAAAAGGAACTTGCTATATATCGAAGAGATAAGGTTGGTATAGTGTTCCAAACCTATAATCTCATAGCCGAACTCACCGTAAGAGAAAATATACGCGTTGTTTCAGATATATCTTCCACTCCTCTTGATATAGACGATCTTCTCGAAGAATTAGGTCTTCAAAATCACAAGGTTCACTTTCCTTCAGAACTTTCCGGAGGCCAGCAGCAACGATGCGCCATAGCACGAGCTGTTGTAAAAAATCCTTCTATTCTGCTGTGTGATGAACCAACAGGGGCTCTAGATTCTTCATCATCACTAGACGTCCTGCAGCTGCTTCAAAGAGTGAACGAAAAATACGGAACAACTGTAATTCTTATTACTCACAATGAAGCTATAGCCGAAATGGCCGATAAAGTTATCCGAATCCGTGATGGAAAGATTATCGAAAACATCACCGGTGTAAAAAAATCTGTAAAGGAGCTTGTACTATAAATGACCTTACATAGGAAGCTGCTCAGAAGCACAAAAAAGAATCTGTCATTCTATATAACCGCAACTATACTCACTGCTCTCACAATAATGCTATGGGTAGGAGCCTTCTCTGTTGCCGATACAATGACAGATACATACAATAAAACATTTAACGATTCCAAGCTTGAAGATGCCTTGTTTACGGTATCTAAGGAAATATCAACTGCTGATATTCCTATGCTGGAACGTAACTACTCTGTTACTATTGAAAAACAAAATTATAAAAATACCATACTAAATGACAAGAGACTACGCATATTTGCAGATACAGAAAAACTTAATCTTATACAGGTAATCGAAGGAAGTAAGATATCAGACAACAGTGACATACTGATAACATATAACTATGCTAAAGCTAATAATATAGCTATCGGTGACAATCTCGAACTTTACGGACATTCCTTCTCGGTCTGTGGCTATGCATTGAAGCCTGACTATGCTGCTATGTTCGCAGAATTCACAGACACATTTCCCGATGGTAAAAACTTTGGAATAGCAATTATATCTCGTGATGCAATGGATAGTCTTGGAAGTTATTCTTCATACTATTCTGTAAAATATTCTGATACCAATAAGGAATCTTCTTTCAGAGAATACATCTATAAAACCCATGGAACACTCCAATATATCGATAAAAAAGATAATCCACGAACAGGTGCTCTTATCTCATCTGCTACAGATATAAAATCCGAATTTTCAGTATACAGTCCTATACTGCTTTTTGTTGTGGCTGTGGTAATTGCAATGGTTCTCAGCCGTACAGTAAAAAGAGAATATAAGAGTATCGGAACGCTCACCGCACTTGGCTACACCAAGTCTGAGCTCACTAAACATTATGTTATGTATGCATTGATACCATCAATTACGGGCGATATTCTCGGCGCTATAGGATGTATTCCTTTTTCTAAATTGTTCTGTATATATATGTTCAGCTTCTCAGAATATATAAACTATAGTCCAAAACTGCCTGTACTCATTTTTATTCTGGCTCTGCTTATACCACCGATAGTTTATTGTTCAACTGCATTGATAGTTATTTCAAAATGCTTAGAGACCGATGTGGTTGTACTCCTGAAAGGCCAGCGCAATGGAAAAATATCACATGCCATGCGAAAAAAAAACATGCCTTTTAAGTGGCTGTATAATATTCGAACAGTACTTGCCAACAAAGGAAGAAGTCTGACCCTTCTTATTGGTATAGCTGTTTCCACTATGGCTGTTATGGTTGGCGGATTGTATCAGCATGCATATGACGATTTTCTTGATAATAAAGTTCCAAAAGCTATGCTTGGCGGACAATATGAATATGGTTTTATTGATTTCCAAAGTGAAAACCCTTATGGTGGCAACGCCATCTTTGATGTAAGTTTTGGGGTTAAAGGAACCGATAGTCTGTTCAACCTTATCGGCTATGATGAATCTTCCAATCTTATCGAAACAACCACCGTATCCGGTGATCCCGTCAGCTACGGTGGATACTATATGACTTCTGCTGCTGCAAAACTTTTCGGTATTAAAAAAGGAGACAGCTTTTCTTTCTACAATCTTCTGTCCATGGAAAAAAGCACAATTGTTATAACCGATATAATAGAGAATGATGTTCTCTCTCTTGTTCTTACAAGTAAAGAAAATGTCGCAGAAATACTTCACAGAAACAGAAATGAATATGATGTCATAATCAGTACATCACCACTCAATATTCCCGAGGAACTGCTGAATAAAAGTGCATCTCTGGAGGATTACCGCAGCAGTTCAGAGAATACTTTCCGTACAGCTAAAATAGTTCTTTATATAGTTAATACAATCGGATCACTTATATGTATTCTAGTGGTGGTAATGCTTGCCGGAATGATTGTAGATGAGAATCGCAGAAATATATCGCTGCTGGAGGTTCTGGGTTACAAAAAGAATGAGATGAGAAGCCTTATCCTATCATCAAATCACCTTATAGTACCTATCGGCTTCTTAATCGGTATTCCACTAGGAATAGCTCTTTCTGAAATGATAGCCGCTACCAACGCAGCATCCAGCGGAATGTTTATGACCATAGAATTAACTATGCGAACATTATTTACCGGAATACTTTTTGTCGGTGCGGCATACATAATTTCATTACTTCTTGCTTCCCGCAAGCTGAGAAAAGTTGATATGGTAGAATGTCTGAAAGAAGACAGAGAATAAATTCCTTTATTTCTTCTCCTTCACCAGCTCCATTTGAAAATCACAAAGCTCTCCTCCGGCACCTATGGTCTGGGTTCTTGTAAACTTCAACTTTGGAAGATTTCCGTACATATAAACATCATTATCGCAGAACAATATATTCAGCTCCGGACATCCCTGCTCCGAAAGATACTTGTGATATGGACATTCTATAATATCCATCTTGTAACAATTCTTTTCCTTCGGATAAAAAACATTTTTAAATCCTGAGCTTTCACCGAACATCTTATGACTTATCGGATCCCACATACCAAGAAAGAATTTTGCAAAACCAGGAATCTTCATATACTTGGCAAACTTACGTCCTTCTTCCTGTGATTTTTCTGCCATAGCCGTTTTCATTATATCATAAGCAATGTCCGGTTTTACCTTCTTTAACGATAGATATACAGCAGCTGCAGGAAATATAAAACCATCTGTATGAGTTTTAACACCTTTGGGAAGATCCATATGTTCAGCATACATTTTCGCAAGTCTCTTATGAGCATCCTTCCATACTATCTCAAAATCGGAGTCCGAGATTCTCTCTAAAATCTTCTTCTTCAAAAATCCCTTACTCTTCATGGTTTTTAAAACTTTTTTCTTAATAAGCTTTTTTTCTTCCTCTGTGTACATAAATTCCTCCCTTTTTACTAATATAAATATTTCTGAGCATTTAATCAATTATAATATAAAGCAAGTTTTCCCTTAAATAGCTCTATAGATAAAAAAGGTTCATATAGCAATATAATAGCCCCGCCGAAGCGAGGCTTAAAGAAAAAGGTTGAAAAAACAACCAAGGTTAACCTTGTTATTATTTCTTTACATTAAATGCATCCATCTGTGGATACTTAGCTGAAGCTCCCAGTTCTTCCTCTATACGAAGAAGCTGATTGTACTTAGCTACACGCTCTGAACGACTAGGAGCACCTGTCTTAATCTGACATGTATTAAGTGCAACTGCAAGATCAGCAATTGTTGTATCCGCAGTTTCACCTGATCTGTGTGATGATATAGCTGTATACCCCGCCTTGTGAGCCATCTTGATTGCTTCGAGAGTCTCAGAAACAGAACCAATCTGATTAAGCTTGATAAGTATTGAGTTACCGGCACCAAGGCTGATACCCTTTGAAAGTCTTTCTGTGTTAGTAACAAAGAGATCATCACCAACAAGCTGAACCTTGCTTCCGATCTTCTCTGTCATTCTCTGCCAGCCTTCCCAATCTTCTTCATCAAGTCCATCCTCGATAGAGATGATCGGATACTTATCTACAAGTGACTCCCAGTGAGCGATAAGCTCATCTGATGTAAATTCCTTTCCTGATTTAGGCTGTTTATAGAATCCCTTTCCTTTCTCACTCTTCCATTCTGACGAAGCCGCATCCATAGCAATCATGAAGTCTTTACCCGGCTCAAAGCCTGCTGCTTTTATAGCTTCAAGAATCTTCTCAATAGCTTCCTCATCACTCTTTAATTTATTAGGAGCAAATCCTCCTTCATCACCAACTGCAGTAACATCTCCCATATCCTTTATAAGGTTCTTAAGCTTATGGAATACTTCTGCACACCATCTGAGCGCCTCTTTAAATGAAGGCGCACCAACAGGCATTATCATAAATTCCTGTGTATCAACAGCACTATCTGCATGAGCACCACCATTGAGGATATTCATCATAGGTACTGGTAGCTTAGTCCCCTGTACACCACCGAGAAACCTGTAAAGAGGAATGTCTAATGCTATAGCTGCTGCACGTGCTGCCGCAATAGAAACGGCAAGAATTGCATTTGCTCCGAGATTAGACTTATCCTTTGTTCCGTCGGCCTTTATCATAGCTGCATCTACTGCATAAGTGTCAGATGCATCCATGCCTACAAGCACTTCGTTTATTGTTGTATTTATATTTTCGACAGCTTTCTGTACACCCTTTCCGAGATAACGATCCTTATCTCCGTCACGAAGCTCAAGCGCCTCAAATTCACCTGTTGAAGCTCCACTTGGAGCAGTTCCTCTTCCAACTGTTCCGTCAATAAGATAAACCTCAGCCTCTACTGTAGGATTACCTCTTGAATCGAGAATTTCTCTTCCTACTACCTTTTCAATTTCAAGATACATATCAAATCTCCTTCCTTGATTATAGAAATGTATAAAAAGGATGAGTAAAGCCTTACTTAGTGCATCATTTAATCCCTACCACAAGATTAACGAGAATCATATGATTTACTCACCCTTTTTTACTAAATCAATTAACAAAGAGCTTCTCCAAGAGCTTTGCATTCTGAAATCGCCGCATCATCAGGAGCATTGTTAGCCATTACTCCATCATTCACAAGAGCAGCTCCTGCACTGTCACAACGATCCTTCCAGTCTCTCATCCACTGTCCGTCTCCCCAGCCATATGAACCAAAGATACCTATCTTCTTTCCTCCAAGAGAAGTTTCTACAGATGTAAACATTGGATCAAACTCTGTTTCCTCAAGAACCTCAGCACCCATAGCAGGGCATCCAAATGCGATGGCGTCATACTCACCAACATTTGAAGCAGAAAACTCAGAAGCTCCAAGAACCGTCACTTCAGCACCTTTGCCTCTTGCCCCTTCTGCCACTGCATTTGCCATTGCCTCAGTATTGCCTGTGGCACTCCAAAAAACTACTGCTACTTTACTCATAATATTTCCTTTCCAGGGATATACCCTAATGTATTATTTAACTCCGACCTGTTCGGAGCATCTATGCACAAACAGCCAGCTGATCAAGCGTTGTACCTTGCTTAAATCTAGCCATATAGTCATTCGTGCACTTCTTGTATCTGTCAAATGTATCCTCAGCCTTCATTACATCTCCGTATACCTTCCAGCATCCTATACATTTTGAACATTCACCCTTATACTTTATAAAACCCTTCACATCCTCAACGGGATATCCTAAAAACAGGCCTATCTCATGAGGAAATTCCTTACTTGAATTAATAGTGTTTATTTTATTACTGAGACATCTTACACACGCCGCAGTATTCAAAGTATCATAACCAAGTTCTTTTAAAAGTTGGGAGGTGTCTTTATCACAGAAGTCTTTTTCCAGGAAGGATGGTCGAAATATATAAATAAGAGCTCTGTGATTCAGACACCTGATAGGTATTAACTCGATCCCCTTTTTTAATAAAATAATGTTAACCCTTCTAACATCCTTCACAAATTGATTGTAGTCACAATATTCATATGAAAACAGATTTCCCGTCTTTATTCCCGCAAGTGTAGGCGAGCAGAATTCAACAATCATTTCATCAAACATGACACACTCCATATAGTTAGTTATATCTAACTCGGTAGGAAATATAATGTGACAGATCAATTATCACGCCACATTCCAGAGTATTCTTAATCTGTCACATCATAATAGCTAGGGGTTAATTATGAATAACCTTTGTTAGGTATATCATACCTATTGTTTAAAATCAAGCATTTCTTTTTCAGAAGTTTTTTTTTATTAGGATATTTCTATACTTTTTTAGAGTATTCCTATATTAAATCCTCCAGTGTTTTGAATAATACATCCGGTTCTACCGGTTTACTTAGATGTGCATTCATCCCAGCCTGGAGACTCCTTTGAACATCTTCATCAAATGCGTTAGCTGTTAGCGCTATGATAGGAATTGTTTTTGCATCGTCTCTCTCCAGTGCACGTATAGCTTTAGTAGCTTCCAGACCATCCATTTCCGGCATTCTCATATCCATGAGTATTGCGTCGTAATAACCTGCCGGTTTTGATATAAACTTATCTACAGCAA
>OCTX012279520.1_pt1 | contig 11369 bp, 9 predicted proteins | sample 1539691 | NCBI WGS metagenome assembly OCTX01 (sample SAMN02144231, study PRJEB22623) | gut metagenome | biome: sheep rumen | host: Ovis aries | place: New Zealand | reverse complement strand
CTTCAGGTGCTCGGCCGCCGCGCGGAGGGCGAGATGCTCGCCGCGACGGACGGGGTCAACACGCACAAGGGAGCCATTTTCTCGCTCGGGATCCTCTGCGGAGCCCTCGGCCGGCTCCCTCGGGAGCTCTGGAAGGAGCCTGAACGGCTCCTCGCCGAGTGCGCGGCGGAGACCTGTGGGCTCACGAAGGCGTATTTTCCGCATCTTACAGCGGAAAATGCCCGCACCGCGGGCGAAAAGCTCTACGTCCGCCACGGGATACGAGGGGTCCGCGGCCAGGCCGAGGACGGTTTCCCGGCGGTCCTTCGGTACGGGCTGCCGGTGCTCGAGGAGGGGCTCGCAGGGGGCCTCAGCCTCAACGATGCCGGGTGCGCGGCGCTTCTGCACATGATGGTGCACGAGACAGATACGAATATGATCAAGAGGTCGGACCTTGCGACCTATGACAAGGTGATCAATGAGGTGAGGGGGATCCTGGAAAAAAATAAGTTCCCCGGACCCGAGATGCTTGCCGCGCTGGATGAGCGGTTCATCGCGATGAACCTTTCGCCGGGCGGGACGGCGGATTTGCTGGCGATGACGTACTTTCTCCATTTTCTGACAGGGCGGGGATGAGGTGACGGTTCCAGGCACAAAAAGATTCCTGCGGGGACGGTTCCAGGCACAAAAAGATTCCTGCGGGGACGGTTCTAGGCACAAAAAAGTTCTCTCTTTTTCAGAGAGAACTTTTTTGTACAAGAACCGTCCCTTAATTGTCACCGCAGGAACCCCTGCACGATCGTATCCTCCGCCTCCTTCTCCGAGAGCCCGAGCGTCATCAGCTTCATCAGCTGCTCGCCCGCGATCTTGCCGATCGCCGCCTCGTGAATGAGGGACGCCTCGACGTTCGTCGCCTTGAGCTGCGGGGACGCGAGGATCACGCCGCGGTCCATGATGATCGAGTCGCACTCCGCATGCCCCTTGCAGGCCGCGTTGCCGGAGATCGCGAGGATGACCTCCTGATAGCTGTCCTCCTTCGCGACACCGCGGCTGATGATGTCGCAGGAGCCGCCGTCCCCGTTCATGTCGACACGCATCTCCGCAAGGGCTTTCTGGTCCCCGCTCGTTAAGATCTTGTCGTGGATGGTGAGGGTTGCATTTTTATCGAGCTTCGCGCGGGTGATGCGGTGCGTGTCGTCGATGCCGCCGATCTGGGATGTCTCCATCTCCATCGTGGCGCCCTCCTCAAGCTCCGCGACCGTCTCCGGGTTCATGAAGCGCTTGCCCGTGCCGGTGCCCTCGCCGTAATGCTTCTCGATGTAGCGCACGCGGCTGTTCTTCCCGACGAAGAAGCTGTGCACACCGTCATGGCGGGAATCCTCTCCGCCGCAGTTCGAGATGCCGCAGCCGGCGATGATCGTGACGTCGCAGTCCTCCCCGATGTAGAAATCGTTATAGACGAGCTCCTTAAGGCCGGTCTCGCTGATGATGACCGGGATGTGAAGGCTCTCCTTCTTTGTGCCGGGTTTGATCGTGATCTTAAGGCCCTGCTTGTCCGTGTAGGGCTCGATATCGATATTTGCGGTTGAGTTGCGTGCCATGCTCTTGCCGTTGGCCCTGATGTTGTAAGCACCGACCGGGAGCGCGTCGAGCTCTGCGACCTCGTGGAGCAGGTTCTTCTGTATGGCGTCCATGCTCAGCCCTCCTTTCTCTTCAGATGCTTCAGCGATTTTGCGGCCTGTTCCGCCTTCTCGCTCTTCTCGTCCAGGATCGCGCAGCCCGGGCCCATAAGGTTCAGGCGCGAGAGGACCTCGTCGCGCGGCGCGTACTGCTCCACCGTGCCGTCCTTCAGGTAGATGATCTTGTCAGCGATCGCCAGGATGCGCTCCTGGTGGCTGATGATGACGATGCTGCCGGCGGTCTTCTCGTAGAGATTTTCAAAGATATGGATCAGGCTCTTGAAGCTCCAGAGATCGATGCCGGCCTCCGGCTCGTCGAACAGAGAGAGCTTGGAGCCGCGGGCCGCCGTCATGGCGATCTCGATTCTCTTCATTTCCCCGCCGGAGAGCGTATCGTTGAGCTCGCGGAAAATGTAATCCTTCGCGCAGAGCCCGACCTCGCTCAGAATGCTGCAGGCCTTGTTGAAGGAATAATCCTTGCCGCTCGCGAGCTCAAGAAGGTCCTTCACGCGGAGACCTTTGAAGCGGACCGGCTGCTGGAAGGCGAAGCTCACGCCCAGGTTGGCGCGCTCGTTGATCGGCATCTCCGTGATGTCGACGCCGTCCAGGATGATCCTGCCCGACGTCGGGGTGATCATGCCCATGATGATCTTAAGTAAGGTGGACTTGCCGCTGCCGTTCGGCCCGGTCACAGCCACGAAGCGGTCGTCAATGACAAGGTTGATGTCCTTTAAGATCTCCTTGTCCTCGACCGAATAATTGATGTGCTGAAGTTCTAACATGATTACCTCCTGCTGTTTTGCAATCCAGTCAATTCTATCATTTTAGCGGGGGCAAATCAACAGGCAAACGCCCTGTTTTTCCTCGCGTTCCCGCTCATTCCTTCAATTTTTTACTTTACACTTTTTTTAGAAATGTTATAATTAAGCTGGCACGTCCGTCAGACGACTCTGGACGTGCCTTTTTTGGAATGCAGTCCCGCAAAGACGCGGCCGGCGGACCTTTGCGGCAGCTGTACACATTTTTCTCGGGAGGTTCCGGCAGATGAAAGAACTGATTCACCTCAAAAACATCTCCAAATCCTATGGAGATAAGGTCATCCTCGACGACCTGGAACTCGTCATCCACGAAAATGAATTCGTCACCCTGCTCGGCCCGTCCGGCTGCGGCAAGACGACGACGCTCCGCATCCTCGGCGGCTTCGAGACGCCGGACAAGGGGCAGGTCATTTTCGACGGCCGAGACATCACCAATCTTCCCCCGAACAAACGGAATCTCAATATGGTCTTCCAGAACTACGCGCTGTTCACCCACATGACCGTGGCGGACAACATCGCGTTCGGCCTCAAGATCAAGAAGAAGGATTCTTCCTATATAAATGAAAAGATCCGCTACGCCCTGAAGCTCGTGAACCTCGAAGGCTTCGAGAACCGCTCGGTGAAAACTCTCTCCGGCGGCCAGCAGCAGCGGATCGCGATCGCCCGCGCGATCGTCAACGAGCCGCGCGTCCTGCTCCTCGACGAGCCGCTCGGCGCGCTCGACTTAAAGCTCCGCCAGGACATGCAGTACGAGCTGATCCGCCTCAAAAATGAGCTCGGCATCACCTTCGTCTACGTCACCCACGACCAGCAGGAAGCGCTCACGATGTCCGACACGATCGTCGTCATGAACCAGGGCTACATCCAGCAGACCGGGTCCCCGGAGAAGATCTACAACGAGCCCGAGAACGCCTTCGTCGCGGACTTCATCGGCGATTCCAACCTCTTCCCGGCCGTCATGGTCCGCGACCGCCTGGTCGCGATCGACGGGACCGAGTTCGACTGCGTGGACACCGGTTTCGGCACCAACCGCCCGGTCGACATCGTCATCCGCCCGGAGGATGTCAAGCTGAAAAATGAAAACATGGGCACCGTCAACGGCAAAGTCACCGACCTGATCTTCAAGGGCGTCCACTACGAGATGTGCGTCGACGTCAAGGGCCGCGAGTGGGTCGCCCACTCCACGCGCCCGCGCTATGTCGGCGAGACCGTCGGCATCACCGTCGATCCCTACAATATTCAGGTCATGAACAAGCCTGCATCCGAGGACGAGGAGGCTGCTGCCGTCAATGAATAAGAATTCAAAAGCGAGCCTCTTTCTGGGGCTTCCCTACTATCTCTGGGCTGCGTTCTTCATCGTGATCCCGCTCTTCATGGTGGTCTGGTACGGACTCACCGACAAGACCGGTGCGTTCACCCTGGCGAACGTTCTGTCCATCATGCGGCCGGCCCACATGAAGGCGCTCATCCTCTCGATCGTGCTCTCGCTCGGGGCGACCGTCGTATGTCTGCTTCTCGCCTATCCCCTGTGCATGTTCCTCGTGGAATCGCAGAAGAAGGCCGACTCGTTCCTCGTCATGCTGCTGATCGTCCCGATGTGGATGAATTTCCTCCTCCGGACCTACGCGTGGCAGTCGATTCTTGAGAAGACCGGCATCCTGAATGCATTTTTAAATGCAGTCGGCCTGCCCTCCCAGCACCTGATCAACACCCCCGGCGGCATCATCCTGGGCATGGTCTACGACTTCCTGCCCTTCATGATCCTGCCGATCTACAACGCGCTTGAAAAGATCGACGTGAACGTCGTCAACGCCGCCCACGACCTCGGGGCTAACGGGGCCCAGACCTTCACGCGGGTCATTTTCCCGCTCTCCCTGCCGGGCGTCATCTCCGGTATCACGATGGTCTTCGTGCCGGCGCTCACGACCTTCGTCATCTCCTCGCTCCTCGGCGGCGGCAAGATCCTCCTTATCGGCAACGTCATCGAGCAGGAGTTCACGCTCGCCTACGACTGGCATCTGGGCTCGGGACTTTCGCTGGTGCTTCTCATTTTCATCATCCTGAACATTGTGGTCAGCACAGCCTTTGACCGCGCGGAGGCATAAAATGAAAAGCAGAGCAAGAATCCTGAAGAAAATCTATATCGGCCTCATCTTCATCTTCATGTACGCGCCGATCGTCCTCCTCATCATCCAGTCCTTCAACAAGTCGAAGAGCCGGGCAAAATGGGGCGGCTTCACCCTCGAGTGGTACCGGACCCTCTTTGAGGATGCGGGGATCATCCAGGCCTTCACGACCACGATCACCGTCGCGCTCATCTCCTCGGCCGTCGCGGTCGTCCTCGGCACCGCAGCCTGCGTCGCGATGCAGCGCATGGGACGGCGCAGAAAAAATATCATCATGGGTGTCACCAACATCCCGATGCTGAACGCGGATATCGTGACGGGTGTCTCTCTCATGCTCCTCTTCATGTCGATCGGCATGCAGCTGGGCTACAGGACCGTGCTCCTCTCCCACATCACGTTCAACATCCCCTATGTGATCCTGAACGTCATGCCGCGCTTCAACGAGCTCAACCCGCACGTCTACGAGGCGGCGCTGGACCTGGGCGCGAATCCGGTGTATGCATTTTTCAAGACCGTACTGCCGGAGATCATGCCCGGCATCGGAAGCGGCGCGCTCATGGCCTTCACGATGTCGCTCGACGACTTCATCATCACACATTTTACGACAGGAGCCGGCGTCTACACGCTCTCGACCAAGATCTACTCCGAGGTCAAGATGGGCATCAAGCCCGAGATCTACGCGCTCTCGTCGATGATTTTCGTCACGGTGCTCGTGCTGCTGGTTCTCGTGAACCGCGTGCAGCACCAGATGGTCAGAGGGGAGGGCGATGAAGAATGAAGAAAATGAAAGCAAGACGCCTCCTCTCCGCCCTCACTGCGGCGGTTCTCGCCGTCACGAGCCTTACGTCCTGCGGCTCCGACGAGGCAGCCGAGGCCGGCAGCAACATGCTCTACGTCTACAACTGGGGCGAGTACATCGACGAGGAGACTATCGAAATGTTCGAGGAGGAGACCGGCATCACGGTCGTCTACGACGAGTTCGAGACCAATGAGGTCATGTTCCCCAAGATCGACGCGAATCCCTCCCAGTACGATGTCATCTGCCCCTCTGACTACATGATCGCGCGGATGATCGGTGAGGATCTCCTTGAGCCCCTCGACTGGGACAACATGCCGAACGCGAAAAATAACATCGGCGAGGAGTACCTTCTCCAGGCGGAGGGCTTCGATCCCGGCAACATCTACTCCTGCCCCTACACCTGGGGCACGGTCGGGATCCTCTACGACAGCTCCCGGGTGGACGAGCCGGTCACAAGCTGGGACATCCTCTGGGATCCGAAGTACAAAGATGAGATCCTGATGCAGGACTCGGTCCGCGACCTCTACACGGTGCCGCTCAAGATGCTGGGCTACTCGCTGAACACGCTCGATACGCAGGAGCTCCGCGAGGCCACCGACCTCCTCATCGAGCAGAAGCCTCTCGTGCAGGCCTACGTCGTCGACGAGGTCCGCGACAAGATGATCGGCGGCGAGTCGATCTTCGGCGTCATCTACTCCGGCGAGGCCGAGTACACCCGCGAGGAAAATGAAAACCTCGAGTACGTCATCCCCGTGGAGGGGACCAATGTCTGGATCGACGGCTGGGTCGTGACAAAGGCCTCCCGCCACAAAGAGAACGCGATGAAGTGGATCGACTTCATGTGCCGCCCGGACATCGCGCTCATGAATTTCGAGTACATCTACTATTCCACGCCGAATGTGGCCGCGATGGAGCTCATGGACGAGGAGCTTCTCGAGAACGAGGTCCTCTTCCCGGACCTCTCACAGTACGACAATCTCGAGGCCTTCGACTACCTCGGGGAGGAGGGCGACGCGCTCTACTTCGAGTACTGGAAGGAGGTCAAGAGCTCATAAAAACGGGACGGTTCCTGGGGACGGTTCTCTGAAATAAGCGGTTCTCGAGGCGAGAACCGCTTATTTTTAAGAACCGTCCCCCAGGAACCGTCCCCGTTGTTTTTTCTCTTCTCACTCCTGATCCGGCTGCTGCCCGTCATGCGCCTTCCACGCGCACTCCGCGAGCGCAAGGTCGGTGAAGACCGCCGTAAAGCTCGAGTCCTCCGGGCTGCAGGCGTAGATCCCGAAGCGGATCTTCCCCGCACCCTCCCACATGTGCGCGACGCGCATCTGTGAGAAGTTCACGCCGTCGTACGAGCACTCGATGCAGTAATCATCCTCTCTCCTGCTGAACCGGTACCACATCACCTTCACGTCCGCGGGGATCGCGGTCGTCGCCCAGTCCGAATACCCGTGGTTCGTGACGACGGAGCCGAGGTGCTGGAAGGTTTCATTTTCATACTCGACGGAACCCTTCAGCCAGTTCTCCGAATCGAGATACATCACGATCCCGCACTGGTCGAAGCGGTGATGGCTCCCGGTGAAGTCCGTGCGGACGATGAACGAAAAATACTTCTCCTCCGTCTCCATCTGCAGCACCGGTGCGTTGTCGTTCCGGAAATGATAGTAAGTCCGCTGCCACAGATCGGTGTGCGGCTTTGTCGTGATTGTGATGCGGCCCTCCCCGATGCTGCAGTCCGCCGGGTTTCTGGTCCATTTCAGCTCATTCAGATCAAACATGCTGCCTGCTCCTTTCTTACTGATTCTCCCGGAGGCCCTTCATATACTCATCCATGGCCTCCGCCACCATCTTCGAATACTTGACTGCCTCGACGACCGTGCGCGCACCCTTCACGACGTCGCCGCTCGCGAACACGCCGTCCCGGGTCGTGTGTCCTTCCCTGTCCGTCCAGACCAGGCCCTGGCGGGTCGTCGCGATGTCCGAGGTCGTGTTCACGATCTTGTCCTTTGGTCCCTGGCTCACCGCGACGATCGTGGAATCCGCCGGATAGAGCTTCTCCTCGCTGTAGTCGATCGGATTGCCCTCCTCGTCGAAGGTCGCCTTCTTGAATACCGGGCCGCCGTCCTCGATCCGGACCGTGTTGAACCCGTAGTGGATCTCGACGCCGTCGGCGACCGCATAATCGATCTCGCGCTCGCTGGCCGCTGCCTTGCTCGACCGCTCGTAGACGTCGACAACGCGCGCGCCGTGGCGGATCGCGGTGCGGGCCACATCAATCGCGGAGTTGCCGGCACCGATGATCGCGACCGTGTCGCCCAGACGGTAGCTGTCCGGGTTGGCCAGATAGTCGATGGCAAAATGCACATTTCCGAGGCTCTCTCCGACAACCCCCAGCGTGCGCGGACGCCAGACGCCCGTGCCGATGAAAACGGAAGCGTACCCGTCCCGGAACAGATCGTCGACCGTGAGCGCTCCGCCGATCGAGGTGTTCGGGCGGATCAGGATGCCCATCTCGCGCAGCCTCTCCTCGTACTCGTCGAGAAGGGTCTTCGGCAGGCGGAAAGCCGGGATCCCGTAGCGGAGGACGCCGCCGATCTTATCGCGGCTGTCGAACAGTGTCACCTTATAGCCCTTCCGCGCGAGCATGATCGCGATCGTGAGGCCGGCAGGGCCGCTGCCGATGATCGCGACGCGCTGCCCGTTCCACGGGGCTTTTTCGACTTTCATGCGGTCGAGGTATTTCTCGGAAATATAATCCTCAATACTCGACCAGTGGATCGGCGTTCCTTTGCGGGCCTGGATGCAGTGGCCCTCGCACTGCGCCTCATGGTTGCAGACCAGCGCGCAGACCGTGCTTAAGGGGTTATTTTCAAAGAGTTCTTTCCCCGCCTCATCGCTCTTGCCCTCAAGAAAGAGCCCGATCATCTGCGGGATCGGCGTGCGGACGGGACATCCCTCCACGCACAGCGGTTTTTTGCACTGAAGGCATCTTCTTGCCTCCTTGACGACATGTACAGCCATTATGATCCTCCTTTCCGTATACCGGCAAATCAAAACACTTCTTGTATACAAGTATACAATACATTTTGGCAGGCGGATGCATTTAATCAGGTACACATAAAAAATTCAGTTCCATTCAACCGTTACCCTGTTCCCCGGCAGTTCCGTCGTCCATCGCGAGGAAGCGGCAGCCGGCGGCCCTGAAGAAAAGCGCGGCATTCTTGCTGCCGAGCTGAAGCAATAATACATAAAAACCGCCTCTCACTCGAGAAGCGTTTTTTTAAACTGCATGTTTAAACACAGACCCTCATCTTAAACAGAGTCCTCTCTCCGGCCTCATCCGTCATGAGAAGCGTAAACGCGTCATCCTCCGTGTGGCTGATCAGGCGGACCGTCTCATCAAGCCGCACCTCGCCGGCGTATTCGGCCTGGATCTCCCGCACCGCCCTCTCCCGGAAGGCCGCCGGCATGCGGTCCCACGCAAGACCCGGGTAGCGGGCGTTGTTCAGGTGTCCGTTGAGGTCCACAAAGCTGTAGGGGACCCGGAAGAGATCGACAGCCCCCTCGCGGCTCACCTTCGGCGAGCACGGAAACGCCGCCTCTCCTCCGAGAACCGTTCCCGGCACATCCACCCCGATTTCCTCAGGGTTCGGCACAGTCCGGTCCTTCTCGTTAAGCAGCGTCCAGACGGCGGAGGCGTTTACGAGCACATTTCCGGCCGGATCCGTGATCCGGTTGTAGCGTGGGAACAGCGTCCGCATGCGCCGGCCGGGCCAGGAGGTGAGCGTCACCGTCTCGTCGTACGCCGGCATCCTGGAAATGAAAACCCTCTGGTAAGCGAGCACCCACAGGTATCCCCGGTCAAGGGTCTTCTCCCGGCCCGCACCGAGCTCCGTCGTGTGGGCGATCGCCGCCTCCGCAAACATCGTAAAAAGAGCTCCCGGAGAAAGACGCCTTGCGGCGTCCGCCTCCGAGCTTTTGATCTGCATTTCCTTCTGATAGATATCGTTCATTCCTGCCACGTCGGGTATTCCGACTTACCTGTGATCTTCTTCTTAATGATCTTCTTCATGCGCTCCGCGGCGTAAGGTCCGACCAGGCTCATCATCTCCTCGGCCTTGTGCATCTCGCTCGCCGCCGGGATATCGCGGGTCAGGTGGATCGCGTCGAACTCGCAGCGTGTCGTGCAGAGGCCGCAGCCGATGCACTGGTTGAGGTCGACCTTGGTCGCCCCGCACTTAAGGCAGCGGTTCGCCTCCTTCTTGACCTGCTCCTCCGTGAGCGGAAGCCTCAGGTCCTCGAATGTCCTCCTCGCCTCGCCCGGCTTCATTCCCGGGGTCTGGCGCGGCGCATTGTCGTAGGAATCCACGCGGATATCGTCCCTGTCAAGCTCGATGAACTCCCTGAGATCGCGGCCGATCGTGAGCGACTGGCCCGGATGGACGAAACGGTTGATGGAGACCATGCCCTGGCGGCCGTCCGCGATCGCGTCGATTGCGAAGCGGGCACCATGGAAAATGTCCCCGCCGACGAAAATGTCCGGCTCGCCCGTCTGCCCGGTCACCGGATCCGCCGCAGCGGTCCCGTTCCGGTTCAGCTCCACGCGGCTGCCCGCAAGGAGCTCACCCCACTCGGCGCTCTGGCCGATCGCCATGAGCACATTTTCGCAGGGAATCCTGATCGTCGTGCCCTCGTCGTACTTCGGGGCGAAGCGGTGGTTTTCATCGAAGACGCTCGTGCATTTCTTGAATACGATCGCCGTAACCCTGCCATCCTCCGTGACGACTTCCTGCGGTCCCCAGCCGTTTTTGAGCTCAATGCCCTCGGCGAGGATCTCCGCCACCTCGTCCTTCGCAGCCGGCATCTCATGCCGCTGCTCGAGACAGAGCATCGTCACCTTGCCGTCCGTCGCCCGAAGCGCAGCGCGCGCCACATCCGCCGCGACGTTGCCGCCGCCGACCACGACGACGTCCCCGGAGAGGCGGAAGTTCGGGTCCATATTGACCCTCTTCAGGAAATCGACGCCCGAGAAGACGCCTTCCGCATCCTCTCCCGGTACGCCGGCCAGACGTCCGCCCTGCAGGCCGATCGCGACGTAGAAGGCCTTGTAGCCCTCCGCTCTCAGCTCGTCCAGCGTGATGTCCCTGCCGATCTCCACGCCGCAGCGGATCTCGGCGCCTGTATTTTTGATGATCTCGATCTCTTTCTCGAGGACTTCCTTCTCAAGGCGGAAGTTCGGGATGCCGTTCAGGAGCATGCCGCCCGGGCGCGCTTCCTTCTCGAAGACCGTGACCGGATAGCCCTCCATGCGGAGGTACCAGGCTGCGGTGAGGCCGGCCGGGCCCGCGCCGATGACCGCGATCTTGTAATCGCTCCACTCTTTGCCCTCGCCGTTCTCGCAGAGGATCTTGTAATCCTGTGGATGCTCGAGCTCCCACTGGGCCAGGAATTTCTTGATCTCGTCGATTGCGACCGGCTCGTCGATCGTTCCGCGCGTGCAGCGGTCCTCGCAGCGGCGGTTGCAGACCGCGCCGCAGACCGCGGGGAACGGGTTGTCCTGGCGGATCAGGCGGACCGCCTCGTCGTAGCGGCCTTCCGCCGCCATGCGGATGTAGCCCTGCACCGCGATGTGAGCCGGGCAGGCCGTCTTGCACGGGGACGTGCCGGTGTCGTAGCAGTTAACCTTGTTCTTTTCGCGGTAATCCGGGCTCCAGCGGTCCTCGCCCCAGACGTTGTCGTCCGGCAGGTCCCGCATCGGATAGCGCACGCGGGTGCCGTCCGCCCTGCAGAGCTTCTGGCCGAGGCGTGCGGCGCCGGCCGGACATACTTCGACGCATTTGCCGCAGGCGACGCATTTTTCGGCGTCCACATGCGCGCGGTAGGCGCTTCTCGACATGTTCGGGGTGTTGAAGAGCTGCGAGGTCCGAAGGCCGTAGCAGCTTCCCGGCGAGCAGTTGCAGATGCCGACGAT
>OCTX012273154.1_pt1 | contig 11369 bp, 7 predicted proteins | sample 1539691 | NCBI WGS metagenome assembly OCTX01 (sample SAMN02144231, study PRJEB22623) | gut metagenome | biome: sheep rumen | host: Ovis aries | place: New Zealand | reverse complement strand
GGGGGCGGCCTGCAGCCAGAGCGCGATGACACCCGCAACAACCGGCGTGGCCATCGACGTGCCGTCGGACACCCACATGAGGTGCTCCTTGCCGTCGTAGGCCTGCTGGAGGCCCCACTTCTGATACTGCTCCGGCTGCACCTTGTCGGCGCCCGTCACGATGTGGGTGGTGTCCATGACAGGCTTATGGACTTCGTTGGCCTCGATGCGGACGACGGCCTCGTCGGCTGCCAGAGCCTGCAGTTGACTGGCGGGGATGACGGCGATGTAGATGTCGCCGCTACTGGTGAGCACGGTGCTGCCGTACTTTCCGAGCAGTTGCCCGCCAATGCCCGGTGCCGTCTTGACAAAGGCCATGATGCACGGCTGTGCGCCACTCTCTGCGGCACGGGTGGCTGCCTGTTGGTGACTCGCAGCATACCGCTGCAGGAATGCTGACATCTTCGAACCCCGCTCTGCCGCAGCCGTAAGAGCAAGCATGAGGGTCAAGCATGTGATGATCTTTCTCATAACTAAATCTATTACCTTTTTACTTTTATACCTTTTTACTTTTTTACCTTTTTACTTTTTTACCTTCGCAAAGGTACACAAAAAAAATGAAGAATGAAGAATGAAGAATTTGCTACCGCCGACGAAAAAAAGGAAAAAAAACTAAAAAATGACGGGAAAAGGTGTAATCTGTCACTTTTTTAGTACCTTTGTCGCCAAATACTATTCAATATGGACGAGAAAGAACGAATCATACAACTACGCAAAGAACTCCATGAGCACAACTACCGCTACTATGTGCTCAACCAGCCGACGATCGGCGACCAGGACTTCGACTTCCTGATGCATGAACTGCAGGATCTGGAGGCGAAACATCCGGAGATGGCTGATTCCAACTCGCCAACGCAGCGGGTGGGCAGCGACCTGAACGCTGAGTTCCGGCAGGTGGAGCATAAGTATCCGATGCTCTCGCTGGCCAACACGTACAACGAACAGGACGTCAGCGACTGGTACGAGAGCGTCAGGCGAGGCTTGGGCGGCGAGGACTTTGAGGTGTGCTGCGAGATGAAATACGACGGACTGTCGATATCCCTCACTTATGTAGACGGGCGACTGACACAGGCCGTCACCCGTGGCGACGGCATCCACGGCGACGATGTGACGGCGAATGTGCGGACGATACGGAGTATTCCCCTGGAGATCCGGGGGTACGAGTTTTATCGGGGGAGCGAAAGCGCGGGGGCGCGGGGAAGCGTTTCTTCGGGGGAGCGGGGGAGCGAGGGCGCGGGGGAGCGAGATTACACTCTGCCCTTAAACTATTCTCGCCCCCCCGCACCACCGCTCCCCCGCACCTCCGATATATCCCCCACCTCCGATATATCCCGCACCCCCGCACCCCCGAAAGAATTCGAGATTCGCGGCGAGATACTGATGCCCTGGGCCGTCTTCGAACGGCTGAACAAGGAGCGCGAAGCAGCCGAGGAGCCCCTCTTTGCCAACCCCCGCAATGCGGCCAGCGGCACGCTGAAGAGCCAGAAGTCAAGTCTGGTGGCAAGCCGCCAACTCGACGCGTACCTATATTATTTATTAGGTGAGCAACTCCCTGCCGATGGCCATTATGAAAATCTGGAGGCAGCCCGCCAATGGGGCTTCAAGATCAGCGAGGGAATGAAGAAAGTGAAGACCCTCCAGGAAATCTACGACTTCATCAACTATTGGGACACGGCGCGCAAGAGCCTTCCTGTAGCCACCGACGGGATTGTGCTGAAAGTCAACTCATTACGCCAGCAACGCGCATTAGGATTTACGGCCAAGAGTCCCCGCTGGGCCATCGCCTATAAGTTTAAGGCTGAGCGTGTCTGTACCCGCCTGAACGAGGTGACCTACCAGGTAGGGCGAACAGGCGCCATCACCCCTGTGGCCAACATGGACCCCGTGCAACTGGCAGGTACCACCGTCAGGCGGGCCACCCTGAACAACGAAGACTTCATCAAGAGTTTCGACCTGCACATCGGCGACTACGTCTATGTGGAGAAGGGCGGTGAGATCATTCCGAAGATCGTGGGTGTCGACATAGCCCAAAGACCCATTATCGCCCAGCCTGTGGAGTTCATCAAGCGCTGTCCGGAATGCGGCACACCACTGGTGCGCTATGAGGGCGAGGCCGCCTGGTACTGTCCGAACGACACCGGCTGTCCGCCCCAGATCAAGGGGCGCATCGAGCACTTCATCGCCCGCAGGGCCATGAACATCGACTCGCTGGGGCCTGAGACCATCGACGACTACTATCGTCAGGGACTCATCCATAACGTGGCCGACCTCTATGAAATCGAGGTGCAACAGATCAATGGCGACGGCTCACGCACGAAGTCGGCCCAGAAGATAGTCAATGGCATCGCCGCTTCCAAACAAGTGCCTTTCGAGCGTGTCGTCTTTGCCCTCGGCATCAGATTCGTGGGAGAGACATCGGCCAGGCTGCTGGCCCGACATTTCAAGAACATCGATGCCCTGATGAGCGCAGGGCTTGAGGAACTGCAGGAGGTCGAGGGTATCGGCGAGGTGATGGCCAAGAGCATCATCGGTTATTTCCATAACGAAGACAACCGGAAGATCATAGAGCGTCTGCGCCGCCACGGTCTGCAGATGCAACTCTCCTCATCTCTCCTCTCTCCTCTCTCCTCTAAACTCGAGGGCCTGAGCATCGTCATCAGCGGTGTCTTTGCCCATCACAGCCGCGACGAGTATAAGGCGATGATAGAGCAGAACGGCGGAAAGAACGTAGGCAGCATCAGCAGCAAGACCTCGTTCATCCTGGCCGGCGATAACATGGGGCCATCCAAAATGCAGAAAGCCGAGAAACTGGGCATACAGATTATGAGCGAGGACGAATTTCTGGAAAAATACGAACTGCAATGAGAAGACCAGCCTTACTCCTCACACTGGTCATGCCCGCACTGCTGACGGCACAGATCGTCATGAAGGAACAGCCTGCATACAAAGGGCCTGACGACGCCCATTGTATTGACCTGATGGGTGTCCCCTTGGAAGGGCCTGACAGCATCTTCATCCCAGCCTTGCAACAGGCTGGGTTCGAACGCATAGCCAGTAGTGAGGACGACGAGCCCGACACCTACTATTTCCGTGGCGACTACTATGGCATCAAGTCGAACCTGACCGTCAATCTTGACGAGAAATCCAAGTTGCTCTCGTCAGTACTTGTCACATCAGGGCCTTACCGCACCTTCGCCCTATACGACCGGAACTACAAATATTTCCTATTGAAACTCCAGCGCCAATATGGCAACTTCGATGCCAAGGGTGACGGCTCACTCCACACGATGACCAATATTGGATACATCAAAATATCCAACACGCTTCATGCGGACAAATCGCGCACTATCCAGGTGTTCTATCTGAACACCACGCCTTACTATAAAGATGCCCTCAGTCTGGGACTGAAAGGGGACGTCCAGGAAATCATCACCGAGAATCCCGTCATCGAGAGCCAGGTGGAGCATTTCGACAGACTCGGAAAAAACACGACGACAGACATCATCGACCGCGAATACAACGCGACAGGCTATCTGACCCGGGCCGCAATGCTTGAGCCAAGCGGTGCAAAAAGTTTACTTGAATTCACCTACGACGAAGAAGGCCAGTTGGTCAGGCGTACCCTCACAAACACCGCCGAACAAATCAAATCAGTCAATGAATACAGTTACAACGACGAAGGAGAGATCAAGTCCCAGAGCCAGAAGGTATTTGACAAGACTGGCGAATGCATCCTCTCCATCAACATCAAAAACGAATTCACCGACCACGATGACAACGGCAATTGGACACAAAACGAAATGAAACTGCTCTATTGGGAAAAAGGGGGACAAGCACAGAACATGAAAGTGAAGCAGACGCGCACCATCAGTTATTGGGAAGATGACTGACTGAACGCCCTGCAAAAAAATATCTAAATTTATGTTAAATCCATTGTTTTTGTCTATAGTTTAAATAAATATTTGTACTTTTGTAACTGACAAATTGAAATTAAGTACTTAAAACTATTGATACGACTATGCTAAAAGAAGGGTTGGTTTTTGCCGACAGATATAAATTCATCAAGCAGTTGGGCCGTGGCGGTTTCGCTGAAGTATGGCTTGCAGAAGACATTAAGACAGGCGTCCAAGTGGCTGTAAAAGTCTATGCTCCCGGAGGGGGGCTGGACGAAAACGGCATAAAGATCTTTACGCAGGAGTTTGCCGGGGTGTTCGATATGAACCACACCAACCTGCTGCGTCCCACACATTATGACATCTTCGAGCAGCAGCCCTATCTGATTATGCCCTACATTAAAAATGGCTCCGCTTTCAAATACATCGTCGAAGGCCAGAACATCCCGGAAGACGAGTGCTGGAAAATGCTGCACGACGTGGCAGCAGGACTCGCCTATCTCCATGAGAAAATGCCACCACTGATCCATCAGGACATCAAGCCCGACAACATAATGATCGACGATGAGGGCCGCTATCTGATCACCGACTTCGGCATCAGCGCCAGAGTGCGCAGCACGATCCGAGGCGCACTGGCTCAGGAACAAAGCGGCGGCACACTGGCCTATATGGGTCCAGAGCGCTTCAGTGCCAACCCCAAGCCTATCATGGCCAGTGACATCTGGTCACTGGGAGCCATGATGTATGAGTTGATGACAGGCACACCCCCATTCGGCAATCACGGCGGTGTCCTGCAGAAGAATGGTGCAGACATCCCCATTATAGAAGGGGATTATTCTCAGGAACTGAAGGATATCATCTATAGTTGCCTGGCAAAAGAGACATGGGACAGACCGTCAGCAAGGAAGATTGAAGAGCAGACATACAACAAGTTGCACGGCATCGCTGCTGATCCGGAAGCAAAAGGAACCACCGTGCTATCGGAGGCCGGGCCCGTCAGAAGCCAGACGGAAGTGTCAGCCCCCCAGCCGCTCACCCAGAAGAAAGGCATGAACAAGGGTGTCATCATAGGCGCCATTGCAGCAGCCATTATTATAATAGGTGCAATTATTGCGCTCAGCGGAGGAAGTGATGATGCAGATCCCGCAGTCACAGAAGTGGCAGAACCTGTAATTGTCATCAACTACGACTCATTGGCACAGGTTAGCATTAAAGAAAGCCTGGCTCTCATAGAACAGGCCGACACCTTCATCACCAATCACGAAGACGACAAGTTTGATGATAAATATAATAAGGTAGAGGATATATATCTCAGTGCCTTGAGCAAACTTGACGAGGCTCTGGCCAGCAAAGATAGCCTGTCGGCATCGGTATCGACCGAAGCAACCGTGCAGAAGAGCACCGTCAAAAACAAGTTGCTAGGTCTCTACAAAGAACTAAAGGAAAGCGCACAATACGTTCCAGAATACGGACAGCGTGCAGAGGCCATTGCAGTAGCCATTTCAGATATGATTGAAAACGAACCCCAAAACGAAGATAATAATGACAACAATTAAGAAAGCCCTCAGTATATTAACGGTTATCCTACTGATAGCCTTAGTGCCTGCAAGTGCCTTTGCGCAGAGTGCCTCTGAGTCATTCGACAACGGTCTGGCTCTGATGAAAAAAAAGGACTACGACGGTGCCATAGCCAGTTTCAAGGCGTCAATGGCCATCAACAAGAGCGCAGCCAACGTAAAGAAATGCAAGGCACAGATTTCCAAGTGCCAGAAACTGATGAAGAGCAAGGGGAAGTCTTCTGCCCCTGTCGTCGTGGAGAAGAAGTTGACGCTCTCCGCCTATACACTCCCAGTTCCAGCCGCCCCCGAATCAGAATTCTCCGTAAAAGTGGAAACGCTGCCTGAAAGTAACGACTGGACAGCCGTCACAGAAGGAAGTGTGACATGGATTGAACTGTCAAAGTCGATGGACAGCAAGAGCCTCCTGTTGAAGGTTCAGCCTACAGAGAAGACGACCGTCCGCAATGCCTCGATAGCCGTCACTTACGGCAGCGAAGTGAAAAGAGTCAATGTCCGGCAGGCTGGAAGAGACGTGGAAATCATCCCCAGCACAGCCTTCACGAAATTCAAGAAGAAAGGCGGACAGTTGCTCATCAACATCACCTGCAACAGCGACACCACCTATTCTAACAATTACAACTGGTTTATCGACAAGGCTCCCGAATGGTGTAATGCAGAAGGCACCAGCACGAATCTGGTACTCAACGTGGAACCAATCGACAAGAAGGACCCGCTCTACAAGGCTGGCCGGACGGGTGACATCATCATCCGCAGCCAGAATCAGGAGTGCGTGATTCGCATTGACCAAAAATAGAGACAATTTTCACCAATAACAACTAAAACGGAAAACTATGAGATGTAACAATTGTGGATGGGACAACGCTCCCGGCACCAGTGCTTGTGTGAAATGTGGACATCCCCTGCAGGCAGAAAATGCCGCAGCCAGCAATCCCTACCAAGGTGTAAATGTACCTAATTACAATCAGGGGAGGGAAGCACAGCCACGCCCCACTGTCGTTAATGCCCAGCCGGCAGCAGCACCGGTTCCACGTCCGACAAGAATCGTCAACGGTCCCATGCCTCAGGATCCACAACTGAAATCAACCGTTGCCCAGACGCCAAAGAGTTGTCCGCATTGCGGCTATCCAGTAATGGGCGACTTCACAAGTTGTCCGAATTGCGGTGCCAGCATCGCCCAGCCGCCCAAGCCTACAACTATCCAGAATCCGTACTTGTCAGAAGCGCAGCAGCCGGCAATACAGCGGCCTGTCGCGCCCCAGCCGGTTCCGCCTGTGGCTCCTGTAGTCCCTGCACCAAAGCCGAGAATCAGCGAACTGGCAGATCTTGGAATCGACGAGACGGTAAAGTGCGAGAAGTGTGGCACAGAAGTGTCTATCGACTTCACATTCTGCCCGAAATGCGGTGAGAGAATCCATCTCCCGACCGTCCGCGCCATTCGCCACAAGCCCACTCCCCCACCTGAGCCTCCCAAGCCCAAGTGTCATCTGACGATCATCCCCGAGGAAGATGAGCAGATGGAGCCTATCCGCAACACCTATGAAGGCGACTCCATCGTCCTCACCAGAGGGAATACGGAAGCCAACAACCGTACTATCACGTCAAAGGAGCAGGCCGAACTGATCTGCGAGGGCGGGAAATGGTATGTACTAAACAAGAGTGAACTTGGTTCAACTTATCTCGAAGCCAGTAGGAAACTGGAACTGCAACCAGGTGACATCATCGTCCTAGGCGACAGAAGATTCAAGTTTGAGGCAGAATAACGTAAGAAACCAACAAATACAAGACAAGTGAGCACATACCAAGTCGTTGACAGATGCGATTTCCGTTCTGGAGACATTGTCGACAACAGGTATACCGTTAAGAAAGTGCTTGGCGAAGGCTCTTTTGGTGTCGTATATCTCGTTGAAGACGGCAGAGGCAGCAGATACGCCCTGAAACTCCTGAGACTGTGGGAAGTTCCTGCAGAGATCCGACAGCCTTTGATGGATCGCTTCGAGATGGAGTTCAATACCGGGCAAATCGACTGTGACTGTCTGGTCCGCTCACTATCCTTCGGCACCGTTGGCGGCAATCCATATATCGTCATGGAGTACTGCCCGGGTGGCGACCTGGAGCCCTTACTAGGAAAGGTTGATGCACGTACCCCACAGATTTGCCAAGACATTCTCATCGGACTCAATGCACTGCATGACCGGGGAAAGGTGCACAGAGACCTGAAACCGGAGAACGTCCTCTTCAAGCAGAATGGCAAGGCAGCACTGACTGATTTCGGAATTGCCGGAGACCGAACGCATCGCATGACCCAACGAAACATCTTCGGAAAGCCCAATCAGGTTTTCGGCACATACGCCTATATGCCGCCAGAGCAGGCGATGCGGGCACGCGGGGGAGCCACCGTACTGCCGACAACAGATATCTTCTCGTTTGGCGTATTAGTATACCAATTGCTCACCAACCAACTGCCTTTCGGCACCCTTGAGTCACACAACGATCTCGCAGAATACCAGAAACGGGGTAAGGATGGCATTTGGAACCGCGATGCACTCCGCTATATTGACAATGGACAGCAATGGGCCCGGCTCGTCGAAGGATGCCTGCAGCCAGACTTTAAACAAAGGCTTCAGTCTGTTCACGATGTACTCAGACTCCTACCCCAGTCACAAAGTGGAGGCTATCAACAGCCAGTCAGAATGGTACAGTCCTATATGCCCCAGCAACGAACCGCAGGTTTCCAATTGCGTATATTGCAAGGCGAGGAATACGGGAAGGTGTATAACCTGACTCAGATGGCCAATCAGGGCCACAGAGTGCTAACCGTCGGACGCCAGCAGGGCAACAGCATCTACGTGAAATCGGAATTCAGTGACTTCATGTCACGATTCCATTGTACGATAGAGATGGCAGGACCAGATCAATGGGCCATTCGCGACGGACAGTGGCGCACCGATTACCGGCAATGGGTGAATTCCAGTAACGGAACCTATGTCAATTCGACCCCCGTCACCCAGAACGGATTTTATCTCAAGGCCGGAGATATCATCGCCATAGGTGACGTCACCCTCAGATTTGAGAATTATTAATTAACCCCTTTAATTATAAATTTATGGAAACTCAAAACAATTACAAACGCACAGTCGCCGGCTCAGTGGGAGCAGGCGTTGGTGCAATCTTCAACGGTTCGGGACGTACTTACTACATCCTGGAGCACAAGACCAGTTCTAAGTATCATAGTGCCGGTGAGTCGCAGAAGATCATTATCGACCAGATAGAGATCGGTCGAGACGCCTCATGCCAAGTACGCTATGACGAATCTTTTGACACCGTCAGCCGCAAGCATGCTGCTATCGTACGCGACGGCAACAACTGGCAGTTGATTCATCTCTCAACTTCTAACCCAACGTTGGTAAACGGCCGCCCCATCCAGGGCACGTATTACCTGCAGTCAGGTGATGAAATCCAACTCTCCGTCAATGGTCCGCGCCTGGGCTTCATCCAGCCACAGGGCAAACAGGGACTTACCTCCAGCATCAAACTCACAGAGCGCATGAACCTGTTCCGTCAACAGGCACTCCGTCCATATCGCCGCGCAATCTGGGCACTTGCTGCCCTTCTGCTTCTGGTCATTTTGGGCTTCGGCGGATGGAACTATAAACTGCACCTCGACAATCAGGCCCTCCGCCAGGAGATGGCTCTATATGCCGCACAAGTTGACTCTCTCGGCATGAAAAAGATTGAACTCGAGAGTATGGAGCAACAACTCACCGCACAACTCGCATCCGATCCAAACAATGCAGAACTGAAACAGCAACTCGGACAGGTACAGCAGGAGCGTGTCCGTGTCGTATATGCCTATAATAACGCATCGCAGAAATATAATGCCGCAAAGGCCAAACTCGCAGAATATGGCTTTGACGACGAGGATGAGGATGAGGACGGAGGCGAAAGCGGAAGCGGCAGCAACGCCACAGCAGCCATCGCCAACGCTACTGGCGGTAACGCAGGCTTAGGCACTGACGGCCCTCTCACAAATGGTGAAGAGCGCTGGGACAACTCTGAGCAGGAGGTGGTTGCTGCACAGGGCACTGCTGTCAACCCTGGCAATGTCAATGACTTCGTCGACAAGTCGAACCCCACCATCCAGGAGTCTGCCAAGAACTCTGCGGGCGCTTCTGACAATATCGTCAACTACTATAATGATATCTATACCCTGAAGGTGAAGCGCATCACTCTGGAGCGCGACGGCAACTCATACGATCCGGGCATCGCCACTAGCCAGTTGGTTGTAGGTACAGGCTTTGTCATCGGCGGGAAGTTTATCACCGCCCGTTCTAACCTCCAGCCATGGGTATACCGCAATGTCTACAGTGCCGACGATTGGCGTCAGTTACTCGCAGAATATGTAGCAGCAGGCTTCCACGTTATCATCGACTTCGAGGCTTATTCTACTCGTGGTTCTGGCCATCCGCTCCGCTTCAGCAACTCCCAGTTCGACCTCGCAAGCCTCGAGGCTTACGATGCAAAGGCACCGGTTACAATTCGTAAGGATGTCATCAAGCGGATCAAGGGCTGGGGTATCGACATCGTATATAAGAAGAGTACATACGAGCGTTATATCGCCACCTACTACACAGACAACTCTCACAATGCTGCTTCCCTGGCACTGGGTGCTCCTGGCGGTCTGCCCGTCGACATCCCGACAGCCCAGAGTCTGAAAGGCAGTGAGGAAGTGGTGATTGCAGGATTCTCCGGAAAGACTGACATACAGGTTCTGTCCAACTATATCAAGTACTTCACAAGCCGCACCTCTCGTCTTGCCTCACGTTTCATTACATTGCAGGATGCATCTACAAACTGGGGCTTCACCGGTTCACCGGCCTTCTTCAAGGAGAGCAACGGCAGTTATCGCGTTGTAGGTGTCAACGTAGGTAACTTCGGAGGTGAAGTGCGTATTGTACCTATACACAGAGTAAGATAAATTTGAATAGAATATGTCAGAAGTAAAAATCAAACTGGCTGCAGGCACGAACGTCGGCCTCATCCGACAAAACAATGAAGACAACTTTATTGTGTCAAGTGACCTCAGCACTTCTGAATGGCTCATCCCCCAGGCCGGCTCTTATGCAGGCCTGGGGGAATTTGGCGCCTTGCTCGTCGTAGCCGACGGTATGGGAGGTGCCAACGCAGGCGAAGTCGCCTCTGCCATAGCCGTAGAAACCATTCAGGAGAAATTCACTCCAGAGCAGTTGCGCGAAGTTGTCACAGACGACAAGTCTGCACAGGAATTCATGAAAGCGGTTGTCAGGCAGGCAGATCTCAACATCCTGAACCGCAGCAAAGAGGATCCCAGCACCCAAGGTATGGGCACGACTATCGTGATGGCTTGGATTCTGGGCGATAAGGCCTATGTCTGCTGGTGTGGCGATAGCCGATGCTATGTGCTCAACAAGCGAAATGGTCTCCTCCAATTGTCAAAGGATCATTCATACGTTCAGGAATTGGTTGACAAAGGCGAACTCGACCCAGAACTGATGCACGACCATCCCCTGTCAAATGTCATTACACGCTGTTTGGGCGATGTTGACAACCGAGCCAACCCCGAGACCCGAATCTACCAATTGCACAATGGCGACATCATTATGCTCTGTAGCGACGGGCTATGCGGACTACGTCACGATAGCGAGATCCTGGATGTGATGATCAAGTTCCATAAAGATCCTGTCGAACTGAAGAACGAACTCATCTCATCCGCTCTGTCAGCAGGCGGCTACGACAATGTGACTGTCGCTATAGCCAATATTCAGACAGACGAGGAAGAAAAGGCTGAAGAGGACACTCAAGACGAGGAAGAAAAGAAGAA
>OCTX012158415.1_pt1 | contig 11373 bp, 10 predicted proteins | sample 1539691 | NCBI WGS metagenome assembly OCTX01 (sample SAMN02144231, study PRJEB22623) | gut metagenome | biome: sheep rumen | host: Ovis aries | place: New Zealand | reverse complement strand
GGCTACATTCAGGACTACACGGCGAGCGGCATTCACCACCAGTACTACACCAACGCCCAGAGCCTGCTCGACAAAGCTGCCAAGCAAGCCGAGATTGAAGACTACAAGTTGGAGGACGACATCATTGCGCTGATGAGCAAGGGCGATTGGGGACGCTATGCCGACAAGACGACTGGCGACATGCACCTCTGCTTCCTCTCGAACAATGATATTACTGGCGGCAACTCCGGTTCGCCGATGTTCAACGGCAAAGGCGAGCTGTTGGGCTTGGCCTTCGACGGCAACTGGGATGCCATGTCGGGCGACATCTCGTTCGACCACAATCTGCAGCGTTGCATCGGCGTCGATGTCCGCTACATGCTTTTCGTCATGGACAAGTGGGGAAAGGCGAAGAATCTCATCAAGGAATTACTTCAGCGTTAGGAAACGCCTCAAACGGAAAATAAAACGCCGCGTGCGGGGATTGCAATCGCCGCACGCGGGGATGACCATCGCCGCACGCGGAAATTAAATCCCCGCCTGCGGCGTTTTTTTTACAGCTTTTCGCCGTATGCCAAATCGCCTGCGTCACCAAGACCTGGAACGATGTAGCTGCGGTCGTTGAGAACGGGGTCGATGGCGGCGCACCAAAGCTCCACATCATCGCGGTTGCCGAAGCACTTCCTGATGTGCCGGACGCCTTCCTGTGCCGCAATCACGCTCGCCATAATTAAGCGACGAGGTTTGCCGTTCTTGAGGAAAGCATCGACAGCGAGCTCCAGGCTGAAGCCCTTCGCCAGCATCGGATCGACAATGATAAGCGTCTTGCCCGTCAAATCTGGCGAAGCCATGTACTCTACATGCACGCCGACCTCGCGACATTCCTTATCCTTATAATAACGATACGCGCTCACGAAGCCGTTCTCCGCCTTGTCGAAAACATTGAGAAAGCCCTGATGTAAAGGCAATCCGGCACGAAAGATGGTGGCGAGCACGATGTCGTCTGCCAAGCACTGGCACTTGCACTCTGCCAAAGGCGTCTGCACCGCCGTTTCCTTATAACTGAGGCCTCGGCTTATCTCGTAAGCCATCATCTCCCCTATGCGCTCCAGATTTTTGCGGAAACGCATTCGGTCCTGTTGAATACCGGCATCCCTGAGTTCACTTACATACTGGTTGATGACGCTGGGCGTCTCGCTCAAATTTACAACTTTCATCGTCTTTTTAATTAATGATTGCTGCTTGCAAAGTTACAAAATCGCATTATAAATGCAAAGTAAACTTTGCAAAAAAGCACTCAAAGAGAAATAAAACGTGCGTCCCTTGCAAAAAAAATGTCTCACTCTTCCCTAAATCAGAAGAAAATTGTAACTTTGCACCCGCTTAAGAGACAAACAAACAATATTAATTATAAATTCAACAACACAATGGCTACAGTTAATTTGGAACAGTACGGCATCACCGGTAGCACCGTGATTGCTCACAATCCCTCTTACGAGGAACTCTACAAGGCTGAGATCGATCCCGCTCTCACTGGTTACGAAGTAGGTCAGGAGACTGAACTCGGCGCCGTAAACGTGATGACAGGTGTCTTCACAGGTCGTTCTCCTAAGGACAAGTATATCGTTGATAACGACGAGAGCCACAACAACGTATGGTGGACCTCCGAGGCTTACAAGAACGATAACCACCCCATGACTGAAGAGGTTTGGGCAAAGGTGAAGGACATCGCCATCAAGGAGCTCTGCGGCAAGAAGCTTTATGTAGTTGACGCTTTCTGCGGCGCTAACGAAGCTACCCGTCTGGCTGTCCGCTTCATCGTAGAGGTTGCTTGGCAGGCTCACTTCATCAAGAACATGTTCATCCAGCCCACAGAGAAGGAACTCGCTGAGTTCAAGCCCAACTTCGTCATCTTCAACGCCAGCAAGGCTAAGGTTGAGAACTACAAGGAACTCGGGCTGAACTCCGATACTTGCGTAGCCTTCAACACCAAGGCTCGTCAGCAGGTCATCATCAACACATGGTACGGCGGCGAGATGAAGAAGGGTATGTTCTCCATGCAGAACTACTACCTGCCCCTGCAAGGCATCGCTTCTATGCACTGCTCCGCCAACACCGATATGGAAGGTAAGAACACAGCTATCTTCTTCGGCCTCAGCGGCACAGGCAAGACAACCCTCTCTACCGACCCGAAGCGTCTCCTTATCGGTGACGACGAGCACGGCTGGGACGACGAAGGCGTCTTCAACCTCGAAGGCGGTTGCTACGCTAAGGTCATCAACCTCTCTAAGGAGAACGAGCCCGACATCTACGGCGCCATCAAGCGCAACGCTCTTCTCGAAAACGTAACCGTTGACAAGGACGGCAAGATCGACTTCGCCGACAAGAGCGTCACCGAGAACACCCGCGTAAGCTATCCCATCGAACACATCGAGAAGATCGTGAAGAAGGTGAACGGCAAGAGCGCAGGCCCAGACGCAAAGAACGTCATCTTCCTCAGCGCAGATGCATTCGGCGTACTGCCTCCCGTATCTATCCTGACTCCCGAGCAGACGAAGTACTACTTCCTCTCTGGCTTCACAGCAAAGCTGGCCGGCACAGAGCGCGGCATCACAGAGCCCACTCCCACCTTCTCAGCTTGCTTCGGCCAGGCATTCCTCGAGCTGCATCCCACAAAGTACGCTGAGGAACTCGTCAAGAAGATGGAGAAGAGCGGCGCAAAGGCTTATCTGGTCAACACAGGTTGGAACGGCACAGGCAAGCGCATCTCAATTCCCGACACTCGCGGCATTATCGACGCTATCCTCGACGGCAGCATCCTGAAGGCTCCCACGAAGAAGATTCCTTTCTTCGACTTCGAAGTGCCCACAGCTCTGCCCAACGTTAATCCCGCAATCCTTGATCCTCGCGACACATACGCAGAGGCAAGCATCTGGGAAGAGAAGGCAAAGGACCTCGCCGCACGTTTCATCAAGAACTTCGGCAAGTACACAACAAACGAGGCCGGCAAGGCTCTCGTTGCTGCTGGCCCTCAGCTCTAAAAAACACAGCACGCCTAGTTTGCAAACTAGGCGTGCCTAAATGATAAACACAGCGTGCTTAGTTAGCAAACTAAGCACGCTGTGTTTTATATTACATTATAGATATATACGCGCGTACGCGAGGCAAGTCTTCTTATTGGAAGAAGGAAAAGTTCACGCTTCCGTAGCTGCGATGCTCAACGAAGCGCGGATGCTGGGAGAAGTCGTTCTGCTTGCCGTGCTCAAGAACAAAGAGACCATCCTCCTTGAGGAGGTTGTGGCTTAGGACAATGTCGGGCAGTTCGGGCAACTGCGGCAAAGCGTATGGCGGGTCGGCAAAGATGAAGTCGAACTGCTCGCGACACTTTGCTAAGTATTGGAAAACGTCACCTCGAAGGGGCAAGGCCGCTGTGTCTTGCAACTTGTCGAGAAATTGCTTGATGAGGCGATGGTGACGTCCGTCGAGTTCGACGCTTATGACGCGACCGCAGCCTCGGCTGACGAGCTCGAGCGTAATGCTACCCGTACCTGAGAAGAGGTCGAGAGCTGTCGGAGCCTCACTGAAGTCGAGATAAGCCTGAAGGACATTGAAGAGGTTCTCCTTCGCGAAGTCTGTCGTCGGACGAGCCGAAAAGCTGCGAGGCACCTCGAAATGTCTGCCTTTGTATTTGCCTGTGATGATGCGCATTCAGTTGACGTTAAGGATGTACTCGCTGACAGTCTTGCGCAGTTCCTTCGATGCGCCTTCCAGATGGCAAGCGTCCTGTTGGGCACGTAGCTCGAGAGCTTTCCAAATGCCGAGAAGAAGGTAAGCGCGATCGGCATCGTTCGATGCTTCCTGCGACGCTGCATATTGCAACTTGCTGCGACGGAAGACGGCAACAAAAAAACGCTTCTCGTCGAAACAGGCATAGGCATCTCGCTCTTCGGCATCTTCTGGAGCAAGACGCTTCTCTTGCTGAGCCGCGAAGTGTTCCAGTTGAAGTGCATCGGTACAGCACACTTTAACATCCGGATAACACTCCTGCACGATGCGGAGGATATCGCTGTCGAGGCGGAATATCATCACCGCTTCGAGCGACGAGAGTATCTGATATTGCATGTCTGTCACGCTTGCCTGCTGACCAGGGAAGCAAAGGCGATAGAACGCAAGCATGTCGCTCTTGTTGAAGTGCTCGAGAGGAACGATGGTGGTCTGTGTCTCGACGGCAAACTCGACACTCTGGAAACGATAATCCATCAGGTAAGGTTTGCGCAAAGCCTGCCTCAAGACGTCAGCCACAGCTGAAGGCTCGGGCACAGGGAAGCGGTCTGTCTGCACGACTGAGCCATCGAGTGTGCCGAGTACAGAAAAAGAAAATCCATCCGCACCAAAGCGGATGGATAGTCTATAGCCAGCCTGTGAATTACTCCCAGTTGCCAGCATTGTTGTTCCAGTTGTTGCCGGCATCACCGATCTTCAAGCCAGGATAAGCGCCTTTGGCGTTTGCCTCTTCATTACGATTGTAGATGAGGCGCTGGCCAGCCTTGCCCATTCCCTTGAGGAAGCTGCTGTCGGGAGCATTACACTCCATTACCTGGATGATAGTACCCGAGCGAGTGGTGTTGGGGCAAGCGATGATTTCGAACGTGTCGCCCTGAGAGAAGGGGATGTAGCACAGAGAGTCGGCTACGAAGCCCTCGTAGTTGTAGAGCGAATCCAGCAGCGAAACCCAGATGGTATCGCGCTTGAAACCTTGCAGGCCTGCAGCTGCGATGGCTGCGGCATCGCCACCGTTCACGATGGCAGCGGCCTTGCTTTCGGTCAAGCCCTTGTTCATTTGGTCCTCAGTCAGCACGCCTTGCTTCATGACAACGGGCAGCTTACCTTCCTTGACGAACTTGATAAGTTCAGACCAATCAGAGCAGTAAACGCCATCATGCTGAGCCTTGTAAGCTTCCTCAGCACTACGGATCTCCATGAGACGCGCCTTTACAACATTCTCTCTGGCTGCGACTGTTGCGTCGAAGTCCTCGGTATCTTTAATGCTACGCCAGCAGATGAAGAGCAAACCGGCAACGCAGATACCTAAAATAAGATTTATTACCTTTTTCATACGATATATGTAATTTATTTTGTATATTCGCATCGCAAAAGTAAAAATAATTCTTCACATAACCACGAAAAAGGGCTTTTTTTTATAAAAGAATGGCAATAAGTGATGATTTAGGTGCCCTAATCAGGGAGAATTTTGAGCATAATCCGACAAAAGAGCAGGAAAAAGCAATCATTTTGCTTGCCGACTTCTTGCTTTCAAGAGAGCGTGATGGGGTTTTCTTGCTCAAAGGTTATGCCGGCACAGGCAAGACTTCTCTCCTGGCTGCTTTGGTGAGGACACTCGGGCAACTGCAGCAAAGGGTTATGTTGCTTGCCCCGACTGGCAGAGCGGCAAAGGTCTTGTCGGCTTATGCAGGCTTTCCCGCTTACACGATTCACAGGAAGATCTATCGCCAGAAGTCCATCACGGACATGGACATCTTTCAGAACGACGTCAATCTTCAGCAGGATACTTTGTTCATAGTCGATGAGGCGTCGATGATTGCGAATGATGCTCACGACAATACCGTCTTTGGAAGTGGGCGTTTGCTCGACGACTTGATGCACTACGTCTATTCCTGCGAGGGCTGCCGACTCGTGCTGGTGGGCGATACGGCACAGCTTCCGCCGGTTGGTGAAGAAGAGAGTCCGGCCTTGAGCCGCACGATGCTCGAGGGCTATGGAATGGTTGTGACAGAGCTTCAACTGACCCAAGTCGTACGCCAACTCGAGGAGTCCGGCATTCTTTGGAACGCCACGATGCTGCGAAGCCTTATCCAGAACGACGAGATGTTTGCGTTTCCCAAGCTCAGGGGCAAGACCTTTCCTGACGTCAAAGCGCTTCCTGGAGACGAACTCATCGAGGCGCTGGAACAGAGTTACCGCACCTATGGCACCGACGGAACAATAGTCGTGACCCGGAGCAACAAGCGAGCTAATATATTTAATAATGGTATAAGGACTCGCATACTTGACCATGAGGAGGAACTTTCAAGCGGCGACCTGATTATGGTGGCGAAGAACAGCTACTATTGGACCGAGCGAGAACAGGCAGCGAACGGTGTTGCCTCGGACACGATGGCGTTCATCGCGAACGGCGATGTAGCGGTGGTTCGCCGACTTCGAAACGAGAGGTCGTTCTACGGATTTCGCTTCGCCGATGCCGTCCTCGTGTTTCCCGACTACGACAACCGCGAGATGGAGGTCACCGTCTTGCTCGACACCCTGCAGAGCGAAGCGCCAGCCTTGACAAGACAGCAGCAGGAAGCGCTCTTCCAAGGCGTTTGGGAGGACTATCCCGAACTGACGAACAAGCGAGACCGAATGAAGAGATTGCGCCAAGACCCGTACTACAACGCCCTGCAGATCAAGTATGCTTATGCCGTAACCTGTCACAAAGCACAAGGCGGACAGTGGGAGCACGTCTATATCGACCAAGGATTCATCACCGAAGACATGCTCACGCCGGACTATTTCCGATGGCTCTACACCGCTCTCACAAGGGCAACCGAACAGGTCTATCTCGTCAACTGGCCCGACTCGGCACTCTCCGATTCCTGACTCATCACGCCTCGCCGTAAAACTTCGCACGTTAAGTTCATTATAGATACATGTATGTATAATTGTAGATACATGTATGTATAATCGTAGATACATGTATGTATAACGAACACGGCACGCTATGTTTTGTAAGTTGGCCTTTCGAGTCGGGAAAGTTCACACTTCGAATTAGTTAGCTTCTCACGACGAACCCACAAACTTTTTACGCAAAAAAGGCAGCCAACCCTTGCCAAAGGGCTTTGCCCGCCGAGTCGAAAAAGCTCTCATTTCAGCCTGTTTTTACTCTTTTATGCAAAAAAAACGGGCAAAACGGCGGTTTCTTCACATTTTTTTACTATTTTTGTGCACGGAATATAGTATATATAAATTAAAAGGTTAAAAGGCTGAAAGTTTAAGACCTTCATTCTGACACAAATGAATATCCTCGTCACAGGAGCAAACGGACAGTTGGGCAACGAGATGCGCATCGTGGCAAAAGACTCGTCGGACCAGTACATCTTCACCGATGTGACTGAGCAAGTGGGCGTCCAGACCACATTCCTCGACATCACAGATCTCGATGCCATCCGTACTCTCGTGAAGGAAAAGGACGTCCGAGCCATCGTGAACTGTGCAGCCTGGACTAACGTGGATGCAGCCGAAGCGCCCGAGAACAGGGCTCTCGTCGAGAAGCTCAATGCCGAAGCGCCTGAGAATCTGGCTCGTGCAATGAAGGAAGTGGGCGGTTGGCTCGTGCAGATATCCACCGACTACGTCTTCGGCAAGGAGCCTTACAACACGCCTTGTCGGCCAGATCAAAAGGGCACACCGACCGGCGTCTACGGCGAGACGAAACGACTTGGCGAGGAGAAGATCAAGGAAGTGTGGGCGAACTCGGACGGCTCGACAGGCGGCTACGTCATCATTCGCACAGCCTGGCTCTACAGCGAATTCGGCAAGAACTTCTGCAAGACGATGCTCAACCTGACGCAGACCAAGCCGCAACTCAAGGTTGTCTTCGATCAGTGCGGCACTCCGACGTATGCCCTCGACCTCGCCAAAGCGATACAAGTCATCCTCCAGAAGCCCGTGCAAGGCATCTACCACTACTCCAACGAAGGCGTCTGCTCGTGGTACGACTTCACGCAAATGATTGCGCGCATAGCCGGACACAAGGATTGCGACATCCATCCCTGCCTGTCTGCGGAATATCCAAGTGCTGTGAAGCGTCCCGCCTACTCCGTCCTCGACAAACGCAGCATTCGAGAGACCTTCGGCATAAGCGTTCCGTATTGGGTCGACTCACTTGAAAAGTGCATCGCCAACATTCAAAAACAACAAACGAATGCAAGTAATTAAGACCGCCATCGATGGCGTACTCATCATAGAACCACGCATCTTCAGGGATGCTCGCGGGTACTTCTTCGAATCTTTCTCGCAAAGAGAGTTTGAGGAGAAAGTAGGCCCCATCCATTTCGTGCAGGACAACGAAAGCATGTCCTCTTACGGAGTGATGCGCGGACTGCACTTCCAGCGCCCACCCTACACGCAGAGCAAGCTCGTTCGATGCGTCAGGGGCGCCGTCCTCGACGTAGCCGTCGATATCCGCAAAGGGTCGCCGACCTACGGACAACACGTTGCCGTGGAACTCACAGAAGAGAATCACAGACAGTTCTTCGTGCCGAAAGGCTTTGCTCACGGCTTCGCCGTACTGAGCGAAACAGCCGTCTTCCAGTATAAGTGCGATGAGTTCTATCATCCCGAAGCCGACGACGGCATCTCCATCACAGATGAAAGCCTCGGCATCGACTGGCGAATCCCAACCGAAAAAGCCATCCTGAGCGAGAAAGACACTAAGCATGTATGCCTCAAGGATTTTGAAAGTCCCTTCACAATTAACAGATAAATATGAAACTAAACATCGTCATAACAGGCGGAGCCGGCTTCATCGGTAGTCACGTCGTACGCCTTTTCGTCAACAAATACCCGGAGTACAACATCATCAACCTCGATAAGTTGACCTACGCAGGCAACCTCGCGAACCTGAAAGACGTCGAGGACAAGCCCAACTATAAGTTCGTGAAGATGGACATATGCGACTTCGACGCCTTCCTGAAGCTGATGCAGGACGAGAAGATCGACGGCATCATCCACCTCGCAGCAGAGAGTCACGTGGACCGCAGCATCAAAGACCCGTTCACCTTTGCTCGCACGAACGTGATGGGAACACTCTCCCTCCTCCAGGCTGCCAAGCTCTATTGGGAAAGCCGGCCAGAGAGATACGAAGGCAAACGCTTCTATCACATCTCAACCGACGAAGTGTATGGGGCTCTGGAGATGACCAACCCCGAAGGCATCAAACCGCCTTTCACCACAACAGCCAGCAGTTCGGAGCATCACTTGGCATACGGCAAGGACTTCTTCTACGAGACGACGAAGTACCAGCCCCACAGCCCGTACTCCGCTTCGAAAGCCTCCAGCGACCACTTCGTCCGCGCTTTCCACGACACTTACGGCATGCCGACCATCGTGACGAACTGCTCCAACAACTACGGGCCTTACCAGTTCCCCGAAAAGCTAATCCCTCTCTTCATCAACAACATACGCCATCGCAAGCCACTTCCCGTGTATGGTAAGGGCGAAAACGTGCGTGACTGGCTCTACGTGGAAGATCACGCTCGTGCCATCGACACAATCTTCCATAAAGGACGAATCGCCGAGACGTACAACATCGGCGGCTTCAACGAGTGGAAGAACATTGATATCATCAAAACAGTCATCAACACGGTTGACCGCCTCCTTGGTCGTCCCGAAGGCGCCGACATGGACCTCATCACCTACGTTACCGACAGACTCGGTCACGATGCACGCTATGCCATCGACTCCACCAAGCTCCAAAAGGAACTTGGCTGGGAGCCATCGCTTCAGTTCGAAGAGGGCATCGAGAAGACCGTCAAGTGGTATCTCGACAATCAGGCTTGGATGGACAACGTTACCTCTGGCGATTACCAAAAGTATTACGAGGACATGTACGACAAACGATAAGCAGAACAAAACAATACAAACTAAATAAACACAAAAACAACATGAAACGTATTCACACACGACTCGCAACACTGCTCGCAGCAGCACTGTTCGCAAACGCTTTCTCCGCAAACGCTCAGGAAGCTCCCGACAACTACGTATCCTACCCCTATGCCTTCGTCGGCCTGCAAGGCGGTGTACAGGAAACAGCTACTCACACCTACAACAACTGGAAACTCTTTACTCCCACAGCCAGCGTCAGCTTCGGTGTGCACTTCACGCCTGTCATCGGTGCTCGTCTGCACGTTAACGGCATCTGGAACAAAAGTGGTGTCGACTCAGACCGGAAGAACGTCGATGCCAAATACAAGTACAAGTATACCACAACCGACCTTGACGCAATGGTCAACATGGTTAACCTCTTCACCAAGAACAACTATCATCCCGTGAATGTTTACCTTATAGGTGGTATAGGTCTCAACTACGCATGGGACACCGAATACAATCCTGCCCTGAAAGACTTCGTTGCTGAAAACGATACCAAAAACCGCCTGAGCCACAACTTCCGCATTGGCGGCATGGTCGACGTCAAGGTTGCCCGCAATTGGAGCGTTAACCTCGAAGTAGATGCCAACAGCCTCAGCGACCGCTACAACTGCAAGTTCAACGAAAGCGACGACTGGCAATTCACAGCACAACTCGGTGTGGCATACAAGTTTGGCCTGCGTCATAAAGTTAAGGCTGAGCCCAATTCCAACATCATCGTTGATCCTACAACACTCAGCGCAGGCACAGAGACAGCTTCTGCCAACACAAACGTCAACATCGAAAAGCCTGAACCTGCTCCGGCACCAGCTCCGGCTCCAGCTCCAGCACCCGTTGTTAAGGACGAAAACATCACCCGCAACATTTTCTTTAACATCCGCGAGACAAAGGTTTCTGCTACAGAACAAGCCAAGATTACCGAAATCGTATCATGGCTCAAGGAACACCCCACAGCAAAAGTCACCGTTACAGGTTATGCCGACAAGGGAACCGGCACAGCAGCCATCAATGCCCGCTATGCTAAACAACGCGCGGAATCAGTTACACGGGAACTCGTCAAGAAAGGCATTCAGGCTAGCCGCATTACCACCGACGCAAAGGGTGACACCATACAGCCCTTCGGCAACAACGACGACAACCGCGTCACTGTCGTAATTGGCAAGGAGTAAATAAAAGGTAAAAGCATCCCATCCGTCATAATTAGGAAGGATACCATTCTTCCTTTACAGACCCATGAAACGACTCCGAGCCATCATCATAACAGCTGTGGCCTTCATGCTCATCTGGCTGCTACGCTTTGTTGCGTTCCACTTAGATGTGTTCAATCCTGTTGCGCAAGGCATCAAAGGTTTCTCCACGACGGACATCTTCTATGACATGATGCTGGCAACGCCAGCAGACACCAGTAGCACCATCGTCATCGTGGACATAACCCAACTGCACGACCGCGACTCCATTGCCACAGCCCTCGAGGAGATTGATGCCCTCGAACCTGCCGCAATCGACATCGATGTCGTCTTCGAGCATCCAAAGGAACCCGTCGGCGACGCTCACCTTTTCAACGTGGCAGCTACGCTCTCCAACGCCGTCTTCTCCTTCAAGATGATGGACCCAGACCGCGAACAAAAGGAGTTCACGAGACAAGTCCACTCTTTCTTCGCAAAAGACTTGGGAGTCACAGAAGGTTTT
>OCTX011887779.1_pt1 | contig 11375 bp, 7 predicted proteins | sample 1539691 | NCBI WGS metagenome assembly OCTX01 (sample SAMN02144231, study PRJEB22623) | gut metagenome | biome: sheep rumen | host: Ovis aries | place: New Zealand | reverse complement strand
CCATGCCCTACCAGATAGTGGCTGGGGGAGTGACCGGCTTGTCGGCCATCATCTACTACGCCACCGGATTCCATCTGGAGAACACCTACATCATCATCAACGGACTGCTGCTCGTGGTAGCCCTGAAGATACTGGGCGTGAAATTCCTGATGAAGACCATCTTCGCCATCGTCACGCTCTACCTGATGCTGATGTTCGCACAGGAGATGGTGCCTACGCAAGACAACGGGCTGCCCTTCAAGCTGATGGGCGAGGGGCAGGACTTCATGTCGATGATTATCGGCTGCGTGATGACGGGTATAGCCCTGGCCACCGTGTTCACCCACAACGGCTCTACGGGCGGCACCGACATCATTGCCGCCTCGGTGAACAAGTATCATCCCAACGTATCGCTGGGCAACGTGCTCATAGCCGCCGACTTCTGCATCATCGGCTCGTGTATGTTCTTCCCGCAGTTCGGCACCTACATGGAGCGTGCCCACAAGGTGATGTTCGGCTTCTGCGTGATGGCCCTGGAGAACTACACCCTCGACTACGTGATGAACGCCCGCCGGCAGTCGGTGCAGTTCATGATATTCTCGAAGAAATGGCAGGAGATAGCCAACGCCATCGGCACACAGATGAACCACGGCGTGACCATCCTCGACGGCCACGGCTGGTACACAGGCCACCAGATGAAGGTGCTCTGTATCCTGGCCAAGAAGAACGAGAGCATCAACATGTTCCGACTCATCAAAATGATCGACCCCAATGCCTTCGTCTCGCAGTCGAGCGTCATCGGTGTCTATGGCGAGGGCTTTGACGAAATGAGAGTAAGCGTAAAAAAAGACAAGAAGATGAAGATAGTATTCGCCACGAACAACATGAACAAGCTCACGGAAGTGAGAAAGATACTGGGCAACAAGTTTGAAGTGCTGTCGCTCGAAGACATCGGATGCCACGACGACATACCCGAAAAGGGACAGACGCTGGAAGACAACGCCCTGCTGAAGGCACAGTATGTGAACAAGAAATACAAGGTTGACTGCTTTGCCGACGACACCGGACTGGAGGTCGATGCACTGGGCGGTGCCCCCGGTGTGTATAGCGCACGCTATGCCGGCGGGGCAGGGCACGACTCGGAGGCTAACATGAAGAAACTGCTGGCCGATTTAGGGAATAATAACAATCGCAAGGCACGATTCCGCACCATCATCGCGTTAATAATAGACGGACGGGTAAGAACCTTCGAGGGCATCGTCAACGGCGAGATTATCCGCGAAAAGAGGGGAGGGGAGGGCTTCGGCTACGACCCCATCTTCCAGCCCGAAGGCTACGACAAGACGTTTGCTGAACTGGGCACCAGCATCAAGAACCAGATCAGCCACCGCGCACGCGCCGTAGAAAAGCTGGCCGAATACCTGAAAAGGGAACAAAAGTAGGCAGCAAAGGCAGCAAAAGCAGGCGGCAAAGGCAGCAAAAGCAGGCAGCAAAGGCAGCAAAAGCAGGCAGCTAAATAATAACAGTAAAAAAAGGCAGAAAAAGAATAAAGCAGCAACGACAATGAGAACAAACAGAAAACTATGGCATGCACGTATCGTAAAATGGTTGTTACCCTTTTACCTCTTTACCTTTCTGCCCCTACACGCCCAGATAGGCTCGTGGCGCAACTACCTGGCCTACCACGACGTGCAGCAGATACAGGCCGCCGGCAGCTCGCAGCTCTTCGTGCTGGCCTCGAACAACCTCTACCGCTATAACCGCCAGGACTACACCATACACACCTACGACAAGACCAACGGCATGAGCGACGTGTATATCACGCAGATACGGTGGTGCCAGGAGGTCCGACGACTGATAGCCGTCTATGGCAACACCAACATCGACCTGATAGACACCAGCGACAACGTGACCAACGTCAGCGACATCTACAGCAAGAGCATCACCGGCGAGAAAAGCATCAACAACGTCACCATCAATGGCCGGTATGCCTATCTTGCCTGCGGATTCGGCGTGGTGAAGCTCGACATGAAGCAGGCGGAAATCAGCGAGAGCTACATGCTCGGGTTCTCCGTCAAAGCCATCGCCTTCGAGGGCAACTACATCTATGCACAGAGCCAAACCAACGGGGTATGGCGGGCACTACTGAGCGATAATTTGATAGACCCCGGCAACTGGACTAAAGTGTCTGCCTATCCCGCTTTTACACAAGACAACACCGACTATGACACCTATATCGAGGAAGTGAAGACGCTCCAGCCCGGCGGTCCGAAGTATAACTACTTCGGTTTTCTGAGGTTTGCCAACGGACAGCTATATAGCTGTAACGGTAACTCTGGAACTACTCAGCCCGGTTGTATTCAGATTCTGAACAATGGCAACTGGAACATTTACAAAGACGACGATATCAGCAGCCAGTCAGGATATAACTACATCACCATCTATTGCCTCGACTATGATCCTAACGATATTTCGCATGTCTTTGCCGGTGCCATGAATGGTTTATACGAGTTTCGTAACGGGCAGTTTGTCAAATTATACAACAGCACGAATAGCCCGATAGAAGCCTTCAACGGAACAAGTATGAACCATCAGCTGGTGACAGGCGTAAAGTTTGATGCTAACGGTACGCTATGGCTGTTGAACAGCCAAGCACCCACAAAGGCAATGATTAAATATAGCAACGGAACATTCACCTCTGTGCCGCAACCCGTACTGATGAAGCTCGATGAAGCTCCATTTAAAAACAAGAGCAATGGCTTTATGTGCAACATGATGATTGACAGAGAGGGATATATGTGGTTTGTCAATGACAACTGGGCACTTGCGGCTCTCTACCGATACAACATCAGCACCAATACGATTACTGCATACGAAAAGATAGTAAACCAGGATGGTATTGCCATACAAAACCTATACCATGTAACCAGTGTTGTAGAAGACTTGGAAAACAATATATGGATAGGAACAGACCAGGGTCCGTTCATGCTGGAAAGAGCACGTATTGAAAACGGCGAATCTATATTCACTCAAGTGAAAGTGCCGAGAAACGACGGCACCAACTATGCCGACTACCTGTTGTCCGGCATTTACATCCACGACATCGTTGTAGATGCCGCAGGGCGTAAATGGTTTGCCACCGACGGCAATGGTGTTTACCTTATCAGTGCCGATAACATGACGCAGCTGCAGCACTTCACCGTTGAAAACAGCAATCTGCTGTCAAATACCGTCTTGGACATTGACATCAACAATGAGACGGGCGAAGTATTCTTTGGAGCTGCAAACGGCCTGTGCTCCTATATGAGCGACGCCACCACCACCTACGACGAAATGACGAAAGATAACGTGTGGGCCTATCCTAACCCCGTGATGCCCGACTATCAGGGACTCATCACCGTTGTCGGCCTTACGCTCAATGCCGACGTGAAGATACTCGCCTCGAACGGAGCCTTGGTGGCCGAGGGGCGCAGCAGCGGCGGTACCTTCACATGGAACGGCTGCGACAAGAACGGCGACCCCGTGGCCAGCGGCGTCTATATGGTGGCTACGGCCAAAGCCGACGGCAGCAAGGGTACGGTATGTAAGATTGCTATCGTCAGATGAACCCCAAGCAATACATATACAGGCATTGGAGTATCGTTATCATCCTATTCCTTTTACCTGTCATGCTATATGCCATATTGCATATTCTGCCTACACACGACGACTGGGCAGGAACCACCAAGCCCGACTTCGCCCCATTCTTCGTCAAGGAGCACTTCTTTTTCTACGGTTACCACTGGCGCCCATTCGACACCTGGATAGGATATATAGCAGGCCGCAACCCACAGGTGCTATACCCACTATTCAATCATATTCTCGTAGTCGCAGGGCATGTGCTGTGTTCGCTGACTGTCTATAAGCTGCTTGCCGTATTAGGCTTTAGCCGCACGGCACAAAACATCACCACGCTCTTCTTCTTCATAGCCCCCGCAACAATGGCTACCACCACAGCTGTCGATAGCCAGAACCAGGTCTATGCGCTAACTATAGATATAGTAGCCTTTCTGGCTTATATCAAGCTGAAGAAGGGCAAATACGTCCTCTGGCCCCTGCTTGTCTTCCTGGCAGCACTGTTCAAGGAGAACGGTCTGATGTGGGCACTTATCTGTCCGATATTGGCTTTCGGCTTTGACTTTATCAACAAAAAGACGCTCAAGAAAGACCTTATAGCAGGAGTCATGCTCATGATGCTATATGCTCTGGCTATCGTCATTCAGCCCAAGGACATGAACATCCACCCGGAATATGTGCCAAGCGTGCTGAAGGTCATTACAAGTGCCGTCAAGTTCTTGTTTACATCCTTCATCACCGTAGATTATATCTGGCTGTTACATGCTCCCAGCAGAAACCTGTGGATGGCAGCATTGACACTAATGCTCGCATTGCCTTTCTTCTATGTCATATTCGTCAGGAATGTCAGAATAGTAAAGGAAAAGAAAATCGTCTGCACACTGATAGCCCTCTGTATCGCCGCTGCCCCACATGTGCTTACCGTCTATAGCATGATGCATACCTATGCAGGACTCGTCATGATAGCCATCATCACAGCCCACTCCATTACAGTCTGCCAACAGGACATAAAACTTGTGACGACGGCTTTCGTCTTGTTCGTCATCGCCGCCATCATCATCGATGTCCACCTCATTGACGCCTCAATAAAATCAGGATTAGTGGGCAAAAAGATGGCTGTAGAGGCCGTTCAGAAGACAGACCAGCCGGCAGACAGAGTGTATGTAGTGATTATAGAAGACGCCTATCCCAAACTCTCTTCGTTCTGCGTAATTCCCTCCGAAGCTTTCGGATGGGGATATGCCACACAATATGAGACTAACTACCAGTGGCCAAAGACTATCCAGGACACTACTATCACACGTGCTGCCCATGCGATGTCTGAAGCCAGGAAAATCTGTCACGACAAGCTGCGCCACAAGGCTGCAGACTGTGCGTGGATTGTCAATCATCAGAATATCTATGTTGTTACGAAATAAAGTCATACAGCTGTTTGCCGACAAGACTTTCATTAAGTTTGTCATGGTTGGAGTGGTCAACACCATTGTTGGCACCTCTATTATGTTCATATTCTATAATGTCTTCCACTTGGGCTATTGGTTCTCGTCAGCCTCCAACTATTTCTTCGGCAGCATCTGCAGCTATCTGCTCAACAAGCATTTCACCTTCCAGTATCACGAAAAAGGGTGGGGGTCGCTCTTGCGATTCACCATCAATATCGTAATCTGCTATCTGCTGGCCTATGGTATGGCCAAGCCGCTGATAGAATGGCTGCTGTCTGGGTTCGACACAGTCATCAAGGAGAACATATCCATGGGCTTAGGCATGTGCCTGTTCATTGCATTCAACTACTTGGGTCAGCGATTCTTTGCCTTCAAGAAAGACACACTATGAAAAATAAAATAATCATAGCAACGATATTGACTCTTTTCGTAATAGCATTCTATCTGCAAGACCAATATGCCATAGCTTCTATCGATGATTGGACTTATGCCTTTATAGTACAAGAAAATTATTCTAACTTTCAATCTGCTGCTGACGATAATGTTTACCGACAACCAGTAGCATCGCTATATGATGCTTTAGTCTCTCAATCAAGAGACTATTTCAAAACCAACGGACGCTTCATAGTACATACTTTAGTACAATATATTTGTGGAACTAAAAGCATGTCTCAATATGTTATTCTCAATACTATAGTATTCGGCGTATTTACACTATTCATATTATTGTTAACGAGAGCGTTAGAAAATATATGGAATGTTATATTTTCACTTTCAGCTATTTGGATAGTACTTCCTCATAAAGGTTTAACTTTCATGGGTAACATTACCTGCAGCATAGACTATCTATGGGCATGTACGGCATCACTGATATTTATCTATCTTTTCGAGAAGCTTACTGTCAGCAAAAGATTTACAACACCTGTATTTCTGCTGTTCACCACTTTTTCATTTGTCGCCGGTTCACTACAAGAAAGCTTTACTATAGGTATAGCGGGCACATTGGTTTTATACGTGGTATGGAAGAACAAAATGATTAACAAGCAAGTTAATGTAGTAACTATTGCCTATGTATTAGGTACTTGCACTTGCCTCTTTACACCTGCAAATTTCCGAAGGTTTGACGATATTGGTGGCGCAGGTTTCCATTTCAATATCATATTAGGACTACTATCGTCTCTTCCCTTTATCATCATGATATTAACATGCATCGTTCTCATCAGAAAGAAGATGTTCTGCAAGCAATTTCAGCAGCATTTCATCATATTCATGCCCATCATCATTAGTTTGATGTTTGCTGTATTCATAGCCTATAATGGTAGGCATCAGCTTACAGCTATCAATGTGTTTAGCCTCATTATTCTGATTAGGCTTTGGAAGTCATATCATCAACAACGCCTAAAACATTCAGTTACTATAGCACTAACCATTTTGGCACTGCTGTCTTATTATCCTATTTTAAAAGAACGAAAAAGCTACCATGATGCCTATATGAGCATCATAGTGCGAGCAGAGCAGTCTTCAAACAGAATCATAGACGGTAAAGAATTTGAGGAAAAGGGAATCATCATCAAGCACAATCCTTTCTTAGAGTGTAATTATATTTGGCCTTTTACCTTTCAAGACTGGGATTTCTTTGAGCGCTCTCTTTCCATCTATCTCACACAAGGAAAAAATAATAATTTCATTCAAGAAGTTACGAAATAACCCCATGGCCTATAAACTGGCTTCAGCAATTTTTCGTTTTTTCTTTGTATTATCGCCGTTTCTTCGTACCTTTGCAGCCGATGAGACATCTGCTGACCGTTATGCTGTCCGTGCTGTGTACTGCTGTCTATGCGCAAATGCGCATCAATGGCAGGCCGGTGGTCTATGACTATCAGGCTAACACCATGATGGTCACCATACCGCAGCAGCACTTCGGCAGCAGCCGGACATACACCGTAGAACTGGACGAAGGATGGTCAGACCTGCGCATCAACGGCAGCAAGGTGAACGGCAGCTATTTCTTCCGCAGCATTGTCGGCGGCAAGACATACCCGATGACCATCCGCAACCGGGATATGTATGTCATTACGTCCAGCATCACGTTCACTTTCCTACCCATCGTACACCTGGAGGGTGACTTCGGCTACGACTACCAGCAGGCTACCGTCAGCGTGTATATGCCCGACGAGGCATCGAAAGTGCAGCTGACGGGCAAGATAAAATGGCGCGGCGGTACCACCAATGCTGCCGACAAACACAAGCGCAACTACAAGATCAAGTTCGATGACGACGTGCAGTTTTTCGGACTGCGCAAGGACGACAGCTGGATACTCGATGCCGGACAGGCCGACCTCTTCCGACTGCGCAACCGCATAGCCACCGAGCTGTGGAACGACATGGCCCGCAAGCCCTATTATGCCGACCAGGAACCCGAGGCATTGTCGGGCGTGAGGGGTAGGGTAGTGGAGCTATTCCTCAACAGGGAGTATCGCGGCATCTACTGTCTCACCGAGGCCATGGACCGCAAGGAAATGAAGCTGAAGAAGGTGGACAAGAACACGGGCGAGATACGCGGCTGTCTGTATAAGTCGGCAGGCTATGGAGCATCCATGATGTACAACTATCCCTCAGTTTACGATAACAAGAGCGAGACGTGGGACACCTTCGAAGTGAAATACCCAGAGCTGGACGATGCCCCTGAAACCGATTGGAGCACGCTGTGGAACGCTATCAACTTCGTGGCTACCAGTAGTGATGACGAATTCAGAAAACACATATCAGAATACTTCGATATACCGGCACTGATAGACTATTTTGTATTTATCAACGCACTGAATGCGTGCGATAACGTAGGAAAAAACATGTACTGGGCGGTGTATGACAAAACCAAAGACAAACGGCTGACACCGGCTGTCTGGGATTTAGACTTGTCGGCAGGGTCGAAAATGCTCGACTATTATCTGACAGGTACCGCCGGTGCTCATTCACCAGAATACAAGATGGAGCCACATACCAACCTTACTTACCGTCTTTCAACGCTCAATGTTGACGGATGGAATGACGCTGTGGCAAAACGCTATAGAGAACTGCGGCAAAGTGTGCTTTCTACCGACAGCCTTGTCAAGCGATATGCCGAATATTTTGACCAATTAGACTTCAGTGGTGCTGCCGCCCGCGAAGAGGAGCTATGGTCAGAAGATTCAGACGTCAAGGGAGAAGAGATAGACTTCGAGTCGGAAATATACTATATCACCTATTGGCTGGCGCGCCACATGCAATATCTCGACGAGCATGTCTTCAAGCCCACCACGAGCCCTACCGACGGCATACGCGAGGTAGAAAACAGCTACGATACGCCTGCATCGGCATCCGGCTTCAACACGCCTGCATCAACACCCGTCTATAACCTGAACGGACAAAAAATAAACCGTCTTGACGGCATGCACAAAGGCATATACATCAAAGACGGTAAGAAATACATCATCAGATAGGGTAGGGGTGTACGCTGACAGTAAGGGGAGTACAGCCTCCATAAGACCACCCTCAGCTCAGCTCCAGCATGCGCTCGATGGGTTTCACGGCCTCACGAGCCAGCTCGGGGTCAATCTCTATCTGCGGCTGTTCATCGACCAGACAACGGTACACCTTCTCCAGCGTATTAAGCTTCATATACTGGCACTCGTTGCATGAGCATTCCAGGCCGCTCTCGCTGATTTCGGGCGGCACGGGGATGAATTGCTTATCAGGGCACGTGCGCTGCAGCTCGTGTAAAATACCGGCCTCTGTGGCCACGATAAACTGCGTGGCAGGGTTCTGGCGTGCCTCGCGCAGCATGTCTGCCGTGCTGCCCTTCACGTCGGCCAGCGCCAGCACAGGGCCCTTACACTCCAGATGGGCCATCACCACGGCCTCGGGGTACTGCCGTTTCAGCTCCATAATCTTCGATACCGAGAAGCGTTCATGCACATGACAGCCGCCATTCCAGAGCAGCATCTTGCGGCCCGTCACCTCGTTGATATAGTTGCCCAGGTTGTAGTCGGGACCGAAGATGATCTTGGCATCCTCCGGCAACTGGTCTATCACCTTCTTCGCATTGCCGCTGGTCACCACCACGTCGGTCAGCGCCTTCACGGCTGCCGTGGTGTTGACATACGACACCACCATATAGCCCTCATGCTCCTGCTTGAACTTCCTGAGGTCTTCTGCCCGGCACGAGTCGGCCAGCGAACAGCCGGCCTCGGGGTCAGGACAGAGCACCGTCTTCTCCGGCGACAGCAGCTTGCAGGTCTCGGCCATGAAGTGTACGCCGCACATCACCATCATCCGCGCATCCGTCTCTGCAGCCTTGCGGGCCAAGGCCAGCGAATCGCCCACGAAGTCGGCCACATCCTGAATGTCGCCCACAGTGTAGTAGTGTGCCAGAATGATGGCGTCTTTCTCCTTGCACAAGCGGCGAATCTCTTGTTTCAATTCTTCAGTTTTCAACATCATATCATTTTTTTATTTTCTATTTTTTTTCTTTTCAAAAAAAGAGAAAGAATAAGATGATAGGGTGTTGATATGTGCAAAACTTTCTGCCCGTTTTCTTGCCCATTTGGCTATCCACATCGTACTGTGGCTTATTCACACCCGCTGTTTATTTTTATCCGCTGACTGTTAGCGCGATAAGCATCTTATCCACATTCTGCTTTTTCGGTGCAAAATTAATAAGTTTATATCTTTTTCCTGCAAAAAACGGTGGAAAAGTGTCTGATAAACCTGCTTTTTATGCCTTCTATCCACGCTTGGGGTGGTCGCGCCGTGGCTATTCACTATTTATTCACTACTTGTCAACTCATTATTAACGGGGTTTTCCACATGTTTATCCACACTTTTTATGATAAAACATTTCATGGCTTAGGTGTCGTATTTTTTTTATTAGGAAGTATATATAACAGGACAGGAACGATGTGTAAATTTTATACATCATTCCTGCGCTTTCAGCGCGAAGTTACTCTGTCTCGGCAAAAAAAAAACAGGTTTCTTTTGTTTTGCGCTCAACTTTTCGTAACTTTGCAGCATGATGCGAAAGATAAGGACAATCGAGATGAAACGCCTCACGGTAGAAGAGTACCGCGAGGCCGAGAAATTGCCATTAATCGTGGTATTGGACGATGTGCGCTCTATGTATAATATAGGCAGTGTGTTTCGTACCTGTGATGCTTTCCGCGTGGAGGCAGTCTATCTGTGCGGCATCTGCCAGACACCGCCATCGACCGAGATACACAAGACGGCGCTGGGTGCCGAAGAGAGTGTTTTTTGGAGATATTATAACACCGCACTGGATGCTGTAGAAGAATTGCAGAATTTTGGCTATACGGTGCTTTCAGTAGAGCAGGTGGAACATAGTACCAAGCTGCATACGTTCGTGCCTCAGCGGGCATGGAAATACGCTGTAGTGATGGGCAACGAAGTGAAAGGCGTACACCAGGAAGTGGTGGATGCCTCCGACGGCTGTCTGGAAATTCCTCAACTGGGTACCAAGCACTCCATGAATGTCTCTGTCACCGCCGGCATCATCATCTATAAGTTTGCCGAATCGCTCATGCTGCGATAGATTTATCACCCATGCTGCGATAGATTTATTACTCATTGCGATATTCCTTTTACGGTTCTATTCTGAAATATTCAAGCAAAGCATCCGCCGGAATGTTCCATGTCTTTCCTACCAGGAATGCTCCGTCTATCTTTCCTTGTGTACAATAGTTTCTTGCTGTACGCTCGGAAATGCCATATTTCTCGGCGAACTGTATCACTGAAATATATTCCATCACTGCTATCGGCAAGTTTTTATTCCGTTTTTCTGCTGCAAAAATACTAATTTTTGCCGATACCGGCAAAAATTAGTATTAAAACTTTCAGAGAATTGTTTCGACCCTCTTGCAATATCCTGACCACTTAGTGTGCCTCCAGCCAGTTGCTGCCGAAGCCGCTGTCTGCCACGAGGGGCACCTGCATGTGGAAGGCGTTCTGCATTTCTTCGAGCACGATGCGCTCCACCTGCTCTTTCTCGTCGGGATAGACCGAGAAGTTCAGTTCGTCATGTACCTGTAGTATCATCTTGCTACGGATGGCCTCGCGCTGGAAACGCTCGTGGATGCGAATCATGGCCACCTTGATGATGTCGGCAGCCGTACCCTGGATGGGCGCATTGATGGCGTTGCGCTCGGCAAAGCCGCGCACGGTAGCATTCTGCGAATTGATGTCAGGCAAGTAGCGGCGGCGCCCGAAGAGGGTAGTGACGTAGCCCTGACGGCGAGCCACCTCCTTCGACTGCTCCATATACTGATGAACCTGCGGGAAGGTGTCGAA
>OCTX012272346.1_pt1 | contig 11376 bp, 12 predicted proteins | sample 1539691 | NCBI WGS metagenome assembly OCTX01 (sample SAMN02144231, study PRJEB22623) | gut metagenome | biome: sheep rumen | host: Ovis aries | place: New Zealand | reverse complement strand
TGGCATGTCGAAGAGGGCGAGCCGGTCGAGGTAGAGGAGGACGACAAGGGCAAGACGACAGTCAGCGTTTCGATCTCCAACGCGATCCAAGGCCTTTGGTACGGTTACGAGGTTTCGGACGCGCTGGGCGAAGCCGCCAACTTTGCGAACGATGTCGGTTCGTTCGAGAGAGCGAAGGGGACGAGCCACAAGGTCAGGAGTTCGTCGCGCGACCGCAAGGCGAAACCGTGCGGATTCTTCCGCGTGAAAGTGCTTCCTGTCAAGCCGTAAGGGTGCGCCTCTCTACCATGCGACGGGAAAATATGCTATAATCTCAACACTTGAAACAACAAAGGAGATGGTTTTACAATGGCGGCGATTTATGAGTACACTGGCGTTGTCGAAAAGGTCCTCGACCTCCAGACTTTCGCAAGCGGTTTTACAAAGCGTGATGTCGTGCTTACCGATGACATCGGTCAGGAGGGCAAGTGGCCCAACCACATCGCTTTCACTTTCAAGAAGGATTCCACAAGTCTGCTTGACGGCCTCAAGCCCGGCCTTCGCGCCAAAATACGCTTCGCCATCGACGGTCGCGAATGGACCAATCCGCAGGGCCAGGTGAAGTATTTCACCGACCTCACCGGCCTAAAGCTGGAAGTCCTCAAGGACGACGGTTCCTCTACCGAGCCTGTCCCGGCACCTGCCGAGCCGGACGACTTTGTCGACGCGCAGGATATCGACATGCCTTTCTGACCGCATGCCCTGGCGCGAGATCGTTGCCAAGGCGGCCGCGTTCCTGGCGGCCAGAGCCGTGCCCGACGCGCAGACCGCCGCCGAGCTTCTCGCCGCGCGTCTTCTCGGGCGCTCGCGAGGATTTCTGGCGGCAGCGCTTGAGCAGGAGGCCTCGCCGCGCCAGCTGGAGGCTATGCGCCGCGGGATGCGCCGCCTTGTCGTCGGCGAGCCGCTGCAGTACGTCCTGGGCGAGTGGGATTTCCGTTCGCTCACGCTCAAGTGCGATCGTCGCGCGCTCATTCCGCGTCCCGAGACGGAGCAGCTCGTCACGCGCGTCCTCGCCCGCCTGCGCGCGAGACCGGTCGGCGCACCGCCGCCGTTCGTGGTAGACGTGGGGACTGGTACAGGCGCGATAATACTGAGCATCGCGAAGGAGTTCGCGGGCGACGCCGTGTTTCTCGGCACGGACGTGAGCGAGGACGCCGTCGCCCTGGCGAAGGAGAACGCCGCCAGATGTGCGCTGGAGGGGCGCGTAAGGTTCGCCGTCGCCGATGGCCTTGACGACTTCGACGAGCCGGGCGTCATAGATGTGATTGTTTCTAATCCTCCGTATATCGAGAGCGCGGTGTGCGAGAAGCTTGATCCAAGGGTGATCGACTACGAGCCGCGCCTCGCACTCGACGGCGGCGCGACGGGACTCGACTTTTACGAGCGCTATCTCGGTGATGCGCTCCATCTGCTCAAGCCTGGCGGCGCAGTATTCTTCGAAATCGGCGAGTCGCAGGGCGCGGCCGTCGCTGGCCTCATGGAGAGCTACGGCTTTACGGATGTGCGCGTAGAGCGCGACTTCGCCGACCTCGACCGCTACGCCATGGCAACCCTGCCGTAGCACGTTCGCGCCAGGTGCGGCCTTCCTGCCGTCATTTTGTCGAAGGCGGGAGGGAGGAGAGCGCGACCGACGCTGCATACTGCGAGAGCGGCGTCGTTATGATGGCCACCTCCTCGCGCGCGGCGGCCTCGGCCATGTCGTCCGGCACAGGGCGGTTGTGGCATATGACGATGACCTCTATCCCGGCCAGTGTGCAGACGGCGATCGTGTTGAGGTGGTTCTGTATTGTCACCAGAACCGACTCGTCGCCGCAGTGTCCCATTACATCCGAGAGCAGATCGCTTGCATAGGCGTAGTTCACATTGGCGCCGGGTTTGTCGACGGCCACTTTGCCATCAACCTTTTCTGCTATTTCGCTTACTGTCATTTCTCTGCCTTTCCTTTTCAGAATTTCGTGAGACGCGGCGACGGGCGCGTCATGTGCGCGTTGAACGCGCGCTTCAGCTCTGCCACGTTGAACGCCTCGAGCGGCGCCTCGGTCCACACGCGCGCGACATCATCGAGATTGTGCGCGTCGGAGCTGCGCGTCACGGCGTAGTCCTCGGCCTTGGCGAGCCACTGCGATTCGTCGGCGGTGCGCGAGAGCTCCACCGCGTCGAAGTATGGCGAGCCGTCCGGCGCGCGCGGGACTGCGCCGAGCGCCGCGACGACCGAAAAATTCGGCCGGTCGATGTGGGCGGCGATGTAGAGACCTCCGAGATCGTGAACCTTCGCAGAAGTCTCGGGGATCGTCCGGCGGCAGCCCATCGCGAGGATGCGCCATTCGAGGTCGGCGATCTCGTCCTCGTCGCTGTCGGCCGAAAGTATGGGCTGGTCGCCGAACGTGTCGGGATCGTTGACGCGTTTTGGCATGGCGGCGTAGACCCACTCCGTCATGGCGAGCGCCTGTGCGGGCGTGTCGAAGAGCGCGAGCGTGTGCGTCTCCTCGGCGGTCTGCACCTCGAGGCCGAAGAGGCACGCGAGACCGGCGGTTTTCGCGCGCCGCGCCATTGCTGGCGTGTTCATGGCCGAGTTGTGGTCGGTGAGGGCTATGCCGCCCATGCCTGCGGCGACGGCTCGATCGACGATGTCGCCGGGCGACATCTCGAGGTCCGCGCAGGGGCTCAGACACGAATGTATGTGTAAATCGAATTTCATCGCCCCGCTATTCTACCAAATATGGTATAATCTTGCATCATGAACATCGAGGATATTGTAAAGACTCTTGACGGGACGCTCGTTGCCGGAGGAAATTCCGACAGGACCGTCGGTGCTGTAGTGGCGAACGATCTCATGAGCGACGTGCTCTTGAACGACGGCGAGGACATGCTGCTTTTGACCTCGCTCGCGTCCGACCAGGCGATCCGCACGGCGAACATCGTCGGCGCGATGGCGGTCGTCGTGCACAACGCCAAGCCCCTGCCGCAGACCATGTGCCAGGTGGCCGACACGCTCGGAATACCGCTCGTGTCCTCGCCGCTCTCGAAATATGAGAGCTGCGTGAGGATACATGACTTCCTCGAAGCCGAGAAGAAGTAGGGGGCGGCGCCATGGCCGAAGGCTACAGTCCGAAGATCCTCACCGGCGGCGAGTCGAAGAGCGACGACGAGATTCTCGCCGCGCACGACAAGGTGCGCAGCGTATCCGGTCCGGGGCTGCCCGGCGCGGATGACAGCCCGCTTGTCATCATGGAGCTGCTGCAGCGTCTGCGCGTGCGCGATGTGATGCGCGGCCACGACATCATCGCCGTCTCGCGCGCCGACACGATGGCCCGCGCCCAGCACCTGATGAAGCTCAACAACATCTCGGGCGTGCCGGTTGTCGAGGGCAAGCGTCTCTTCGGCATAATTTCGGTCAACGATATCATCAAGGCGCTCGAAGGCGGGTGGATAAACGACACGTGCCAGCAGCACATGGCGACGAACCTTGTCGTGCTGGAAGCCGACATGCCGCTCGCGTTCGCGATCAAGTTTTTCCAGAACTACACTTTCGGGCGCTTCCCCGTGCTCAACAAGGACCGCGACCTCGTCGGCATCGTCTCCCAGCGCGACGTGACGCGCGTGCTGATGCAGGAGCTCACGAAAGAGATCGCCAAGCTGGAGGGCAAGGCCGCGCCGGCGGAGCGCGCGAAGAGCGAGGGCGCGCTGCCATACTACTCGATGCGCCAGTTCATGGTCGTGCGAAACGATCTCTCGAATGCTGGCAAGGCCGCGAACGAAATAAAGAAGATGATGAAGGATGCGGGAATAGACAACAAAATCGTCCGCCGCGTCGCAGTGGCCGCCTACGAGCTGGAGATAAACATCTGCATCCATTCTCTAGGCGGGTCGATAACGTTCATCCTCGACACCGAGAAGGCGACGATCGTCGCCAAGGACCGCGGGCCGGGCATCAAAGACGTGGAGTGGGCCTGTCAGGACGGGACATCTACGGCGAATGACTGGATACGCTCCATGGGGTTCGGCGCGGGAATGGGGCTCGCGAATTCGAAGCGCGTCGCCGACACGTTCGACATACAGTCCAAGATTCCGTCTGGCACGACGGTCATGTGCGAGTTCATGCTCGCGAAGAAGTAAGCGCGAAGGAGGAGACTGGAGATGACGGTCGATCAGCTCAACAGCCGCTATGGTGCGCCGGGGCGCATAGTGTTCCATACAGGGTTCGCAGGCTGGCCCGAGGTGGTGCTCGCCAACAGGTACGGCACTGCCGAAATCGCGCTTCTCGGTGCGAACGTGCTTTCATACAGGCCGACGGGCCACAGCCCGGTGCTGTTCCGTCCGGCGCGGCGCGACTACAACCGCGGCGAGTCGATCCACGGCGGGCTGCCCGTATGCTGGCCGCAGTTCGGGAAGCTCGCGATCGACGGCATGGCGGCGCACGGCTTCGCGCGCATCATGCCTTTCGAGGTGCGCGGCACGGAGTATACAGAGGACATGACCGAGATAACGCTTGGGCTTGGATCGTCCGCCGAGACCAGGGCGCTGTGGCCGCACGACTTCGACCTCGAGTACAAGGTGTCCGTCTCGATGAAGCTCAATCTAAGGCTTGCAACAAAGAACACGGGCGACGCGCCGTTCGATTTCACGGCGGGCTTCCATCCGTACTTCCTCGTGCGCGACCGCGACGCGACGGCAGTGAAGGGGCTTGACGGGTTTGCATATGTCGACGCGCGCGACATGACAGACCACGTCCTCTCCGGCGATCTTGCGATGAACGCCGACGCCGATCACGTCTTCTCTCTGCCGCCCGTGCCGAAGCACGAGTTCGCGCTGCTGGACCCGGGGCTCAAGCGTGCGATAGCAATGGTTTCTTCGGGAAGCGGCAGCGCCGTCGTGTGGAATCCGGGTCCTGGCGGGAAGCTCGCCGACTTCGAGGATGGCGACTGGCGCAGGTTTGTCTGCGTAGAACCGGTGACGGCGTGGCCGAAGGCGTCGTCGTCGCTCGCGCCGGGCGCGAGCGCGGTTCTGTCGGCGGCGGTGCAGTCGACCGTAGGGCGGGCGTGACGGGTTGCGACGGTTTGATCAAAAAGGGGGTTGCAGATGAAGAACTATCTGGCAGTGGACATAGGCGCAAGCTCTGGACGGCACATCGTCGGGCGCGTCGAAAACGGGAAAATCGTTCTTGAGGAAGTTTACCGCTTCGTCAACTCGCAGGTGCGCCGCGGAGGGCACGACTGCTGGGATGTCGAAAAAATCGTCGCGAGTGTGAAGGCGGGAATCGACGCCGCGCTCGAAAAGACGGCGGTGGAGTCCATCGGCCTGGACACGTGGGGCGTGGACTTCGTCCTGCTCGACGAATCGGGCGCGATGATCGGCGATGCGGTCGCCTACCGCGACACGAGAACCGCCGGGGCCGATGCCGAGATCGAGGCGGCGGTCATGCCTTTCGCCGAGCTTTACGCGCGCACGGGAATACAGAAGACGAGCTTCAACACAATCTACCAGCTCTGGGCGCTCAAGAAGGAGCATCCCCGGCAGCTGGAGAAGGCGGCGCACTTTCTGACAATCCCCGAATACATCAACTACCGGCTCACCGGCAGAATCGTCCACGAATACACCGACTCCTCGACGACGGCTCTTCTGGATGCCGCGAAGAAGGACTGGGACTTCGACCTCATCGACCGCCTCGGCCTGCCGCGGCGCATCTTCGGCAGGCTCGAGATGCCGGGCGCGACCGTCGGCGAATACCGCGGCGTGAAGGTCGTTCTGCCGGCCATGCACGACACCGGCTCGGCCTATCTTGCCGTTCCCGCGCGAGACGACAGAGCCGTCTACCTCTCCAGCGGAACGTGGTCGCTGCTCGGCGTGGAGAACGACAGGCCAATAACGACGCCAGACTCCTGCGCGGCGAACTTCACCAACGAGGGCGGCGCATGGGGACGCTACCGCTACCTCAAGAACATCATGGGCCTTTGGATGATACAGTCCATCCGCCGCGAACTGAACGGCGTCGCGTATGTAGAAGGGAAGGGCGGCGAAGCGACCAGAGCGGCGCTTGCGAAGCTCGCCGACTACGAGAGCGGCCGCGAGTATTCCTTTGCCGACCTTTCGTCGGTCGCGCGCGGCGACGGCTTCAGCGTGACGGTCGATGTCAACCAGCAGCGCTTCATGAACCCCGACTCCATGATCGGCGAAGTGATGGCGGCTGCTGCCGGGAACGGCGCTGCGCCGACGACTATCGCCGCGCTCATGCAGTGCGTCTACAGGTCGCTCGCGGCGTGCTATGCCGATGCGATCAAGACGCTCTCCCGCATTACCGGCAAGACCTACACCTCGCTCAACATCGTCGGCGGCGGCTGCCAGGACGCATACTTGAACGAGCTTACAGCGAAGGCGACGGGCCTTGAGGTCGTCACAGGCCCTGTAGAGGGTACGGCCATAGGCAATCTAATTGTGCAGATGATCGCCGCCGGCGAGTTCGCCGGCCTGGACGAGGCGAGGGCTGCGATCGTCAGGTGAGGCGCGATGTACACTGATATTCCGCTCTGGGCTTCGATTCTCTTTATGGCGGCCGGCCTCGTCGCGCTCGCGTGGTCGAGCGATACGTTCGTGGACGGCGCGTCGTCGGTCGCGAAGGCGCTCGGCATCTCGCCGTTCGTGATCGGCATGGTGATAATCGGGTTCGGCACGAGCGCGCCGGAACTTTGCGTGAGCGTCATGTCGGGCCTTTCCAGCCACTCCAACCTTTCGCTCGGCAACGCCTACGGAAGCTGCGTCTTCAACATCGCGGCGATTCTCGGCATCGCCTCGCTCATACGCCCGCTCGCCGTGAAACCCGCGACGGCGTTTGTCGCCGGTCCGGCGCTTGCTGCGATTTCGGCGGGGGCGCTCTTTGCGCTGCGCGACGGCGTATGCTCGCGAGGCGACGCGCTCGTCATGCTCGCGGCGTTCGCGCTTCTGCTGCCGCTCTACTGCTGGTTCGACCAGAAGACCGGCGGCGAGGCGTCCGCCGAAGCCGTGCCGGCGAAGGGGCGCGCGCCGACGGCGCGCATGGTGGCCGACCCGCGCTACAGGCGCATAGGAAGGCTGAGACTCGTCGTCGCATGGGTGAAGCTCGCGGTCGGGCTCGTCGTGCTCATAGGCTCGTCGCATCTTCTCGTGTGGGGCGCGGTGGACTTCGCGCGCACGGTGGGCGTCTCGGACCTCATGATCGGCCTTACGATAATCGCCGCGGGAACGTCCCTGCCCGAGCTTGCGAGCGCGATAGCGTCGGCGCGGCGCGGCGAGCACGAGTTTGTGCTGGGGAACATCGTCGGCTCGAACTTCTTCAACATGCTGGCGGTCGTCGGCCTCGCTGCAGGCATTTCGCCCGCGGCGGACTTTTCCCGCTACATAGTCCTGCGCGATCTGCCGGTGGCGATCGGGCTTTCGCTCGCGATAACGGTCTTCGGCGTCAACTGGCGCAGGCCGCGCGAACCCGGAAGTTTCAACCGCTTCGAGGGCGCTGCATGGATTCTGGTGTTCCTGGCCTACACGGCCCTTGTGATCTATCACGAAACACACGTTTGAAATCATGGCTAACATAATCGCAATCGATGGACCAAGCGGCGCCGGCAAGAGTTCGGTTTCGCGCATTGTAGGCGAGCGTCTCGGCTACCTTCATGTAGACTCGGGCGCGCTTTACAGGATCATTACGTGGCAGAGCCTCGTGCACGGCGTCGACCTTGAAAGCCCTGCGGCCATCGCCGCGTTCGCCGAAACGGTCGATATCGAGTGCCGCCCCGAGGCGGGCCGTGTGGCCTATTACGTCGGCGGCGAGGCGCCGGGCGACCGCATCCGCACACCCGAGATAAACGCCAACGCCTCCAAGGTGGCGCGCGAGAAACCTGTGCGCGACAAGGTGACGGCCATTCTCAAGGGCATGACGCGTTTCGGGAATCTCGTCGTCGAAGGGCGCGACATCACGACCGCGGTCTTCCCCGGGTCGCCGGCCCGCTTCTATCTCACGGCGTCGGCCGAGGCCCGCGCGCGCCGCCGCCAGAAGGAGGAGGTCGAGAAGGGGATTGCAAACCAGTCCGCCGAGGAGGTGAAGGCCTCGCTTCTCGCCCGCGACGCGATCGACTCAACGCGCAGGTACGCTCCGCTCAAGAAGGCCGACGGCGCGCTGGAGATAGATTCAAGCGACCTGACTCTCGAAGAGGTCGTCGAGACGGTGATCAAGGCGCTCCCTGCGGAGTGGACCGCGTCTTGAAGCTCTCTGTAAAGCTCTGCCTCGCCGCGCTCGCGCTCTACTTCGCCGCGGCGGTCTACGGCGAGGTTCAGTACCGCGTCGCGCGGGCGCGCGACGTGACGCCCGCCTACAACATCGTCAACCTGGAGGCGCGCTACCGGCCGCCGTCGGCAGAGCACTGGCTGGGGACGGACAACCTCGGGCGGCCCGTCGCGCTGCGCCTCGTGCAGGGCGCGCGGATAGCGTTCCACGTCGGGATAATGACGTCGCTCATCGCGATCCCGCTCGGCGTCCTTCTCGGACTGCTCGGCGGGTATTTCGGCGGGAAGGTGGATTCGGTCGTCGTGTGGCTCTGCGCGACAGTCGCGTCGATGCCGGGGCTTCTGTTCATACTCGCGATTTCGCTCGTCGTCGGGCAGGGGCTGCTCGGCATCTACCTCGGAATCGGGCTTACAACGTGGGTCGGGGTGTGCCGCACGATCCGTGCCGAGACGATGAAGCACCGCGACCGCGCCTATGTGCAGGCCGCGAAGGTCCTCGGCTACTCGCACGCGCGCATCATGTTCCGCCACATCCTGCCGAACGTGGCGCACATCATCCTCATACAGTTCTCGATACGCTTTCCCTCGGCCGTGTCGACCGAGGTGTTCATCTCGTTCCTCGGCATAGGGGTGCAGGGCGAGCCGTCGTGGGGCGTCATGATAAACAACGCGCGCCTCAGACTGTGGCAGGGCGTGTGGTGGGAGATGACCTTCACCACGCTCGCCATCTTCACGCTCGTCCTCGTCTTCAACCACCTCGCCGACTACCTGCGCGACCGTCTCGACCCCGCGCTGCGCTCGGAGCGCTAGCGCGCCGCGCCGGGCGCGACGGAATGTTGCACCCTGCGACATCTTGACGCGCCGCGCCGCGCTTTACGCGGTGGCATGGCGTCTGCTGGAATGGTGCGGAGGAAAGAACCATGAATGCAAGCTACGAACCACCAGAAGACAACGAGAAGTGCCTTGAGAAATTCGGCACCGACCTTACCGCGCTGGCGCGGGCGGGCAAGCTTGATCCCGTTATCGGGCGCGACACCGAGATACGCGACGTCATCCGCATCCTTTCGCGCAAGACCAAGAACAACCCCGTCCTCATCGGCGAGCCCGGCGTCGGCAAGACCGCCATCGTCGAAGGCCTCGCCCAGCGCATCAACCGCGGCGACGTGCCCGACGGCCTCAAGGACCGCACCGTCTTCTCGCTCGACATGACGGCGCTCATGGCCGGCGCCATGTACCGCGGCCAGTTCGAAGAGCGTCTCAAGGCCGTGCTCAAGAAGATCAAGGAGTCGGAGGGGAAGATAATCCTCTTCATAGACGAGATACACACCATCGTCGGCGCCGGGAAGACCGAGGGGTCGTCGGACGCGGGCAATATGCTCAAGCCTATGCTCGCGCGCGGCGAACTGCACTGCGTCGGCGCGACCACCCTCGACGAATACCGCAAGTACATGGAGAAGGACGCCGCGCTCGAGAGGCGCTTCCAGCCGGTTATGGTGGAGCCGCCGAGCGAGGAAGACGCCATCTCGATCCTGCGCGGCATCAAAGACCGTTTCGAGAAATACCACAACGTGCACATACGCGACGAGGCGCTCGTGAGCGCCGTCGCGCTCTCGGCACGCTACATACAGGACCGCTTCCTGCCCGACAAGGCCATCGACCTCCTCGACGAGGCCTGCGCGCGCATCCGCACCGAGATGGATTCCTGTCCGCAGGAGCTGGACGAGATCTCCCGCCATGTGAGGCGGCTTGAAATCGAGGAGATCGCCCTTAAGAAGGAGAAGGACGACGCCTCAAAGAAGCGGCTTGAGGAACTTCAGGAGGAGTTGAAGACGCTCAAGGCGAAGTCCGAAAAGATGACCGCCCAGTGGAAGGAGGAAAAACAGGCGCTCGAAGGCGTGAAGCGTGTGCGCGCCAGACTCGAGGACGCCCGCCGCCGCCGCGATCTTGCCGAGGCAAAAGGCGACTACAACGAGGCGTCGCGTCTGCAGTACGGCGAGATACCCGAGCTGGAGAAGGTCCTCAAGACCCACGAGGACGACATGGTGCGGCGCGGCGCCGACGCCATGCTTCGCGAAGAGGTCACGGCGGACGAGATTGCGGAAGTCGTCTCGCGCTGGAGCGGGATCCCCGTCACCAAGCTGCTCGAAGGCGAGCGCGAAAAACTCATGCGTCTGGGCGACATCCTGCACGAGCGCGTCATAGGCCAGGACAAGGCCGTAGACGCCGTGGCCGACGCCGTCCTGCGGTCCCGCGCCGGCATAAAGAACCGTCAGCGGCCGATAGGCGCGTTCCTGTTCCTCGGGCCGACGGGCGTCGGCAAGACCGAGCTCGCCAAGGCGCTCGCGCAGGAACTGTTCGACGACGAGAACGCGATGGTAAGGCTCGACATGTCGGAGTACATGGAAAAGTTCGCCGTCTCGCGTCTCGTCGGCGCGCCGCCCGGATATGTCGGCTTCGAGGACGGCGGCCAGCTTACGGAGGCCGTGCGCCGCAAGCAGTTCTCGGTCGTTCTTCTCGATGAGATCGAGAAGGCCCACCCCGACGTGTTCAACCTGCTTCTGCAGGTGATGGACGACGGACGTTTGACCGACAGCCACGGGCGAACCGTCTCCTTCAAGAACACCGTCATAATCATGACCTCCAACGCGCCGCGCGCCACGCTCAAGGACCTGTTCCGCCCCGAGTTCCTCAACAGGCTCGACGAGATTCTGGAGTTCGATTCCTTGACCGAGGCCCAGATACGCGAGATCGTGAAGCTGCAGCTGAAGGACTTCTCGAAGCGGCTGGCCGACCAGGAGCTTTCGCTCGATGTCGACGACAAGGCGCTGGAACTCCTTGTGCGCGACGGTTACGACCCGGCCTACGGTGCACGCCCCGTGAAGCGTGCGCTCCAGCGCGACCTTGAAACGCCGATAGCGCGCGCGATAGTCGCGGGGAAATATCCGCCCGGCTCTACGATAAAGGCCACGGCCGAGAACGGCGCGATGCGGCTTGGCTGACCTGCGCCCTCCCGCGCGCGGCCTTCAGCCGCGCGCGGCGAAATCGTAGGCGCCGGTGACCTTCATCGATTCGTCGTCCGCCGTGACG
>OCTX011815973.1_pt1 | contig 11376 bp, 5 predicted proteins | sample 1539691 | NCBI WGS metagenome assembly OCTX01 (sample SAMN02144231, study PRJEB22623) | gut metagenome | biome: sheep rumen | host: Ovis aries | place: New Zealand | reverse complement strand
ATTTACATCTGTGATACGCTTGAACCTCAATGGCGAGACTATGCCAAGGGTGCACGGAAGATAAAGGGAAAAAGTGCCATTCCAGAAGGGCGTTATCCCGTGGTAATCACTTATTCGCCTAAGTTCAAACAATGGTTGCCGTTGTTGGTGAATGTTCCCATGTTTTCTGGCATTCGCATTCACGCTGGCAATGATGCGGTGAACGATACGCAAGGTTGCATTCTTGTGGGAGAGAACAGGGTGAGGGGAAAGGTTCTCAACTCGCGCAAACACGTGAAAATCGTGAAAGAGAAGATTGTGGAAGCCAAGGAAAAAGGGGAAGGAGTATGGATAGAAATACGTTGACTTTCTTCATATTTTATCTGATTTTAACTGGAATGAGCTTGGCGTGATGCCAAGCTCATTTTCTTACTTAATTAGTTTCATAAACAACATTATCCACGGATGGTATTACCATCAGAAGATAACCTTTCGCGACTCTACCGTCCCTTGATGGTTGTAGATGCGAACAAGGTAAATGCCTTTGGCGGGTGTGGAGACCTTTTCGCCTGAAAGGGTATAATACTCGATGCGAATGGGTTCATTCAGATGGATGCTCTCTACCCCACTTGTATCGCCACCAAAATGATATTCCAGATAGATAATCACACATTGCTGTTCTCCCGTATTGGTAAACGTCACCTTATCAGGTACGTTGTCTAAGGTAAAATCCACTTTGTTGGGATTGGAACGGGGAGCATCCAAATCCAATACGGTAGTCGTGGTTTCGGTATAGTTCACTCCAGCCACCTCTTTCCAATAACTGGTGCGATTGGAAGCATTGGTTCCCGTGATACTATAAATGCTCATCTTGGTGGCTTTTGCGCCTTCGGGCATGAAGATGGTGTTTTGTGCACCATTAGAAAGTTTGATGGCAGTACGTTGCAGCATCTCGCCCTTGTATTCGATGTCGAGTTTGGGCGTTCCAGCACTGGTGTATGCTTTGGCAAGGTTGCCCGTGATAACCATGGAAAAGCCGAAAGCCTCATCGTTCTCCGCTCCCACCATCATGTTATTGTAAGAACTATTGTCGTATGACTTGGCAATCATATTGCCCCAAGCCAACAAGGCGGTCTTCGTCTCGCCTACTGGTTGTGGGTCAACAATCGTCTGGTCATCTGGGTTGTCCTCACCACCTACCACCTTGATAACACCATTGGTATAGAGTTCGGAGGTATCCCATGTTTGTCCCTCTCCAGGAGTGGCAGGTTGTATTTCCGCAAATGTTCCCGTAATACTTCCGCCAGAGATATTGAATACTTGATATTCCGTCTTGTTGTAGGGTGCTTCGGCTATCTCGCCTTCATTGATTTGCAAGATGGCTCCATTGGTAAGCGTCAAGGCACCTTTCAGGGTAAGCGTATTACTCTTGGTGCGATCTGCCAATACATTCACGATACCGCCACTATTGACTTTCAAGGCTCCGCCAAACGTCAATCCCCTACCGTTGATGAGCGTATCGCCCACTTGCAACGTAGCATTTTGATTGATGGTGGTGGTTCCTGCAAGCGTACCGCTACCTGCCAAGATAGCACCAGAACGAACATTGATAGCGCCCGTACCCGTGTGTTGACCATTAACGATTAAGCGACCTTTGGAAACGGTGGTAGTACCCGTGTAGATGTTCTTGCCTGTCAATCGCCAATCACCCGAACCCTGCTTCTCAATAGACGTAGGACCTGAGTGCTTGTTGTCTTGTGCATAGTCGTCTATCACGCCACGGAATGTCTCATCGGTATTGGCAGTTCCTACAATCCACGTTCCTTTACCGTTTTGCTTGACGTTGAAGCCTTGCAACTTGGTGGAAGCATCACCCGAAAGACCTCCGAGATAATAAGTGGACTCATTCTTTCCGCCATTGACAGATGCATTGCCCTTGAGATAGAGCGTAGCGTAGCGCACACCATTGCCATTACGCACGGCAAACTGACTGCTACCAGCTTTTCCAGAACCATTCACGATGAGCTGTCCCGTGAATCCATCCCAATTGCCTTCGATGTATTCACGCAAGTAATGAACATCCCAAATCAACGTACCCTTACCCGTCACCTTACATTTATTGGTATTCCACAAGTCGAAATTGACGGTAGAGGTAGTGCCTTCAACGGTCTCGATGGGGAAATTGTAGGTAACGCTACTCTCATTCTTACCAACGGTGATGAACGAACCGCCAGCCATCACCAGTTTTTTGGCCTTGCCAATACCAGCATCGGAGACTTCCTTGTTGTTGAGTTTCAACACACCGCCAGCCATGACCAAATCACCGTCGAACTTGAAGAAGTTAGGCGTATTAACCGTTAGCTGTCCTTCACCACCAATCGTCAAGTTGCCCGAACCTTCTATGCCACCATTCATGGTAACGATTGTTCCACTCTTGGCGATATTGAATTCGGTATCATCATAAAGCGTAGCCGACCTATCGGTAGTAGTGGTGCTTCCCGTATATTTATACGTACCACCATCCATAATCCAGTTTTGCGCAAACTCTTGGCTCTTTCCCAAGCCACTCGCATAACCGCCGTTTTTCAAAGACGAGAATTCATAGACACCCTTGTGCAATACCGTAGGACCTTCATATTGTTGGTCGGCGGCAATGGTGAGCGTTCCTTCACCCGTCTTGTTCAACGAGGCAGAACCACTGATATATCCCGTTCCGTTGATGGTAACGTGAGCATCCGAGCGAACGACCACCGCCGTCTTTGGCGTTGCCTCATTGAGCGTGATGACTTGGTCTTCCGTTGGAGCGATAAGCCACTCACCGTCTCCCGTACCTTCAAAGGTTTCCGCATCGATGATGTCAGTTTGTTCTGGACGAGTCTTTGCGGTCAACTCAGGAGTATATTCCGACTTCACCTCACCATCAAAAGCGCAGATACGCACTTGATAAGCGGTAGCAGGCTTGAGCGATGCATCATTGATGACAAACTTCTGAACGTTTGCCGATGTTCTTCCCACTTCCACGAATGCACCGTCTTTCTTCATCTCAACGATAAATCCATTCTCATTATCCGTGAAATCATACCAAGAAATGGTAAGGCTATTGGTGGTTGAAGATTCCAACGAAGGAAGCAAGGGCGCACGCAAGAAATACTGACGATTGTCTTTGGTAATGCCATTGATATAGTTCTCGATGTTCGCATAGCCATTCTCGGCAATCGTCATGGCATCATTAGCATTGGGATTGGTGCCATTAGCAGTTTCCCATTCGTCGGGCATTCCGTCATTATCCGTATCTACACGCTTTTCTCCCTTATAGAAACTCCATGATGTGGGCACACCGATAGGAAGTTCGTTTTCATTGGTGATGAGCTTTCCCTTCTTTCCAAACGATAATACCTCGTCAACCATATAGCAATCTGCCAAGTCACGATATGGCAATGAAGCTCCCACATCGGGCAACAAGTTTTCTATCAAAGACTTAGCCGACCATTTCTCCAACGTTGGATAGGCGTAAGGAGTGGTTTGACGGTCACCGCCACCATCACCCGTGAACTCAGAGGGATTGAACACGCCATCGCGATTACTATCTTGCCAGTTGTCTGTGCCATAGAAATGGAAGTTGGCATTTCCACCTGTCAAACCATTACCACCCACGGCAGGACCGTTGATGAAAAGGTTATTTTCGATGTTACAATAGGATGTTCCTTCAGAATCACCACCCATGTTATAAGCGGCATTCTTCCAGTTATATACCAAGTTGTTCACATATTGGTTGATACCCTTCACCTTGAAGTTTCGAGTGGAGTTGTCAACGAGTAAGACGCGATAGATGGTGATGTTATCTGCTTGCATCAATCCACCAGCAGAGTGAGTCATCAAACCTTGTCCTACTATACTGTTCATGAGGGTGATATTCTGGGGAGCAGAACCCTTATTATCCCAGTTGATGGAGAAGTTTTCGTCTTGTCCCCAAGCAAACGAACAATGGTCGAATATCATGTTCTGACCATTGGCGATACCTGCGCAATCCTTGTCTTTAGAACCTACGGCTCCCATGCGGAAGCGCATATAGCGAACGATAAGGTTGTCGGCACCAGAGAAACTGACACCATCGCCATATACCGTAATACCTTCGCCAGGAGCGGTCTGTCCTGCTACATATAAGTTCTTGGAAAAAATCAACCTACTATTGATGTAGATGACTCCCGCAACGTCGAACACGATGATTCGGTTGGGTTGACTGATGGCATCGCGAAGAGAACCCGTACCAGAGTCGTTTAGATTCGTCACATGGTAAACGGTACCCTTACGACCTCCCGTTGCAAACCTTCCCCATCCTTGTGCTTCGGGGAATGCCAGTTGTTGTGCTTCTGCTGGAAGAGCCAAAGCTCCCAATAACAACAACCACAAGAAATGTAATTTAATCGGTTTCATATCTATTTCTGATTTTTGATTTATCTTTCCAATGTTATTGCCATCAATCCTATCACTACATCGTTTGACAAGGTGCGGATTTCAAGGGTTTTCAATCGTTTATGATTGTCTAAAGACATTCGTAAGATTTGTGCCGCTCCGTTCTCGATGTATCGTGGCTCCGCACTATCGGGATTTTTTAATGAAGAATGAAGAATGAAGAATGAAGAATCCTTTGATGAGGAATCTTTAGATGAAGAAATTCTTGATGAAGAATGTTCAGCGTTAGACGATTCTTCATTCTTCATTCTACATTCTTCATTTAATAATTCTCTTGAAACTACTCCGCTTCCGAGGTGTACTCTGTAAGGTCTTTGTGGACCTACGCGGAAAGCGAATTCGTCCACGTAATATTCTTGTTCGATAGGGCACCAGTTGATGGGATTCTCCAAATGTAAGGTGTCGGTAGTATTGTCTTGATATGTTGCCACGATGATACCATTATCAATACGACTTTGCATGTTGTTGGTGCTTCCAGCCAAAAGGAGATTGGCATATTTAGCTTTTCCCTTGAGCGGAATGGTGATGCTATTGGGATAGTTGTCCCAAAGAGACGTATAAACGATATTCTTTCCTTCGGCAGGAGTGGCAAATGTCAAACCATTCAATCCCGTATCAAACAAGCCGTTTTTCACTTTCGCCCTCAATCCATCATCCTCAATATTTGCCGTTCGTTTCGGCAAACACCATTGTCCGATACCTTGCTTGGGAATCTCCAACGTCGTATAGGGTGAACGTGGCGATAGATATTCATTCTTGAAAATATCGTCAACGTTGGCATTGAAATACTTCGACAAATCCACGGTTGTCCGTTTCTTGGCAAAAGGAATATCATCCAAACCGAATTTGGATGTAGGAAGGAGGAAGGAGGAATTTGGAAGTGTTTCGCCTTTCGGCGATGTTGAAGGATTCAAGGATGATGTACTTCTTACATCAATTTCAATCCTTTGCGTCTTCTCATCACTCCCTTCCACCACTTTCACATTTCCTTGACCCAAGAAAGATTTGACAATGATTTGCAAGGGACGGGTGAAGTTTTGCGTGATGTGGAAAACTATTTTGTTGCCATTTTTAATGTATTGGTAAGAGAGGTATGGAGTCTTGAAAGTAACACTATCCCACTCAAGAGGGAAAGCGGGTTGAATCACACACCTACCATTGAGCGCATCGGGTTGAACGCCAAACAAACCGTTGATGATGGCGCGTGCGGATATTCCCACATTATCGCCAAAGTCGCGATAAGCCTCACTACGAGCCTTGTCATAATAACTGATTTGTCCGAAATTGCCAGGACATTGTCCTAAATATTGTCCATCCAACAAGTCGGCCATCAACAGATTATATCCTGAATCGTATCTGCCAGCCTTAAAATATGCCAGCACCATATTCATCACTTCCTCATGTGCCACATTGTTAGTGCTCCAATCGTAAGGAAGCCAATTGGTGGTGCTAATCGTTTGTATGGAAGGAGGAATTTGGAAGGAGGAATTTGGAAGTATTTCGCCTGTCGGCGAGTAAGAAGTTTTAATGGTTGAAGTACTTCTTACATCATCAATTCCCACCTGCGAAGCATCACTTCCTAATTCCAAATTCCTACTTCCTACTTCACTTATCCTAATAGGGATATGTGGAATATACTTATCTACCCATTTCGTGGCGCGATAGGCTTGTTCGTCGGTGCAAGCACCACAATCGATGGGAGTATAGATGCTCCAGATAGCTGCACTCTTGTGCAAGCGTTTCTCACCCATGAAGTCTTGAAACTCTGCCCAATGGCCTTCGTCTTCAATCCATAATCGTTGGTTCATCGCTTTCAATATCGCTTCTGCCTCTTCACGATAAGGAGTAGGGTCTTCACCGATGATTTCGGCAATGCGAGCGGTGAGCAGGTTGCCACGATAATTATAGGCAGACGAATGGGTTACCGCACCACTATTATAATATAATGCATCACTTGCCCAAATACAACAATAGGCATCATAGAGGTGGTCGCCATCGGGGTCGAAATTGCGTTTCTCCCATTCCAAGTGCAATTTCAGCAACGGGAACATTTTGCGCATGTATGCGGTATCGGCATCATAGCAGAAATGCCAAAGCAATTCATCCACATAGTTGAGATTCATGTCATAGTGGTGCATCTTGTCGTTGCGATTAGGATAACGACAGATATACCCATTGGAATACATCTGCGTGCCCCATTTCTCTTCCGCACGGGCAAGATTATTGGCTTCGTCTTGCGAAGGATGAGGATAGATAGGCGGCACATTCGTTACCTGACTCTTAGCGTAGGCATTGAAGTGGGAAATGGCACGGTCGTTCCATCCCAACGCATCTGCCACATATGCGGCTCGCCATCCTGCCAATGGCATTCGCCAACCGATACAACCGTGCAACCATGATTCGCCATCCCACAAGCCATCAGCGGCAGCTACGAGATTGGCTCCTAACGTGTTGATAAAGGGATTGGGGGTAGTAAACTCCACGGCAGAGGTAAGTTCATGCAATTCTTTCAACTCCCGAACCATCCGTTTGGTTCCGTCGTCGGGATACGGGACAACCAGTTTCTTATTATCCAACAACCACAAATAACTATATCCGTTACCGTCCCAAGAAATGGTTTGCAAGTCTTTTTCATCTGCAGATGGCTCATAACTACTTCGAGGTTCCAATCCTAAATCACCTTCACGGCTCATCTTCGTCTTGGCAACCTGACAAACACGTGCTTCCATCAGCACGTCATCCTTGAAACCCGTACAATAGAAACTCCACAAAGCCGTTTCCTCATGTTGTGAAGCCAAAGCCGTTATGCGAAGTTCGGCATCTTTACCCCATGCGTCGTGCTTCACGATATACCTACGTTCGCCACCTTCATACTCGGCCTTGCAATAGGTGGTAGAATCAAGGCGGATTTTGCTTCCACCCGTCGTCAGATACAAACGTATGTTTTTGCTATTGCCTTTGTCGTAAGTGGCAAATATCGGACGGTCGCTCGTTTCCAGTCTAAACAACGTATGTGAACCATACAACGCCCTTGAATAAAGGTTGTTTCCGTTTACACAAACAATACTCCTTCCTTCTGGCCAATATTGCATTTGTCGGGCAGGTTTCTCACTCGCCCAAGCAACAACACTCGCCGTTAACAACAACCATGTAAGAATAGATTTCATCATGTAAATAGTTTGTTTGTGCAAACTTACAAATTATTTTTCAATTATAGCAGAGTTTGCACGAAAATGTTAGAGAAGTTATTTCAAGCCCCAAGCTCGCCTAACGTTCTCCACATTCAGATTCTCCACACGATTCTCAATGTCATCTGGAAGATTACAGAAGAAGTCTATACCCGTGAGATTCTCCAATTCGCGGATGTTGACCACGAAGTCGCTCAACGAAATACTCTTCAAATCCTTATTGAACTTGGTTACCCAAAACTCAAATCCCGACATGTTGTTATGCTCTGCCCAAAATCCCAAAGCTTTATAGCCTTGCGAATTCTTGCAAAGCAAAGCCATGAAGAAATATCTTGGAACAATCATTCCACCCTCAACATTAGGTTTCACATACGACAGAATCTGGTCGTCTCTAATGGTTCCACCCTTGCAAACGTATATGGTATCATACCCAGCAGAACCAACCCATGTGCGAAGTTGACCTTCCATCTGCACCCAAACGCCATTATAGCTGTCGCCACCATTGAAATTGTAGAATTGAGGTTGCATATTGGAATAATAGAATGTCTGCGCATTGGCCTGATAGGAATAAAGACGGTCGGCAGAAGGACAAATATGACCGCGCGTGAATCCCGAACCACTATACATCGAGCGTGTATCGCTGAATCGTGCGTATGAAGGAATATCGGGATCTTCAGCCCATGCGTCAGAACGTTTCACATTACTGCCTGCATATTTATGCATCTGATAACACACCCAGCGATGCGATTTTTTGTTGCAATCCCACTCCAAGGAATAATTGACGCCATCGGGGTCATATTTATCATTGGTTTTATGAATGACTACGATATTGTTACCACCTTGCGTGAGTCGAGGGAATTCCAAGCGAGCCACTTCCTTTTGGGTAGTTACGATATTGGCATTCTTGTTGATGACACCTTTTACTTCGTTATCATCATCGTTCTTGCTACAAGAAACGAATACGCAAAGAATAAACAGTAATAAATATAGGTTCTTAATCTTCATAATCATCAAAAAAAGTGCGACCCACCGCATATGCAACTACGGTTGAACGCACTTTTATTATATCGTTAATAGGATGTATATTACTTCTTCAACTTACCATAACGGCTCATGAAACGATCAACACGACCTGCCGTGTCAACGAGAGTACTCTTACCTGTATAGAATGGGTGAGAGGTGTTAGAGATTTCTACTTTTACCAATGGGTAAGTTTCGCCTTCAAATTCCACTGTCTCATTAGTCTTGCATGTGGACTTTGTAAGGAACATATCGCCGTTGGACATATCCTTGAATACGACGGGGCGATAGTTGTCTGGGTGAATACCTTTTTTCATTTTAATTGTTACTATTATTGTTATTTACTTAATTTTCACGAATATGGGCTGCAAAGTTACGCAAAATTTCTTAGCCAACCAAATATTTTGATGAATTTTTCATTTACTACCAATCACTTACCATCATTCTCATCTTGCACAAACCCTATTCTTCTACGTGGTTTCAGCATCGTTCTATCAACTTGCAACTCCGCAAGAGCAGTACTGATGGCATCTAAAAGCACTACTGAACATAGCAACACCTAATTTGGTGAATGCAATGGTAAATACTTAAAATGCTGACCTCATCCTGCTTTTAAGATGCCAAATTGGCATCTTAAAAGTTTATCGTATGTTTAAAAGCAAAGATACAAAGAATTTCTCAATCTAATTCCTTAAATCCTAAAATCCTTAGAGATATCTTCAACAAACATAGTGTTTGTGTCTTGCAAACATATCGTTTATTCATAATAAATATGGTGGATACTCTTCGGAAAAGCACCCACCATATTATTAATTATACATTAACAACGATTATTATCTCTTGCGGTACTTGGCTTTATTTCCTACGCTCTTGCCGTTGGCTTCCATATAGGTAGGAGATTTAATTCCAGCAGCACCGAAATACTTTGTCAATTGTCCTGCCATGATTACTTCCTTTCCTAACATACCAGGATTGGCATCAAGAGCGAAGTCTGCACGATAATCACGAGACAACTGGATAGGCATACACTTGTTAACATCGGTCTCGGAAGCCGAGGCAGCAATCAACAAATTGGTGTTGGAAACCGTCTCACCTTCAGGAGCAGTAGAAGTGAATCTTGCACCAGAAGATAATACTTGTCCTGTTACATAACCAACGATATAACCTTTCACCCAAGCAGCTTCAGCTTCTGCCAAAGCAATTGCTTGTGACACGGTTAATGGACTTTCGTAAGTGCCAGCACCTTGTGGAGTGTCGCCTCCTCCGCCGCCACCGCCTTCGGTCTTTCCGTTGAGTGAATAGATATAACTCTCATTGGCTGATGTTTCAGGCGTATTACCCTTATAGTTTGTCACCTTTCCACAGATGATTACTTCATCTCCCACCTTGATGTTCGGATCACTGGTATTGTCGTATTTCTTGTTACCCAAATAGAGAGTGCGGAATACATAGAACTCATTATTAGTTGTTCCGTCATCAGAAATATAGAATGAAGCATTGCCATATTGAGTACCAAACTCACCATTGTTGGCAATCTTCGAAATCTTACCCTTGATATAAACATCCTTGTCGCTCTTGGCATCGGCAGCTAATTTACTAGCGAAATTGTTGGCAGCTACAGCATTAAATGGATTGTTGAGAGTACCATCACCCTTTTCCTCTCCAGTTGGTGTTGGAGTATCGCCGCCACCACCTTCACTCTTTCCGTTGAGAGAGTAGAGGAATGCTTTACCTTGAGCCGTTTCGGGGGTATTACCTTTATAATTGACAACCTTTCCACAAACTACAACCTCATCGCCTTCTTTCAAGACATCACCACTTGTGTATTTCTTATTACCCAAATAGAGCGCACGGAAAACGGTAAATGGAGTTCCCTCTGCACCTTCTTCAACAATGTTGAATGTAGCATTTCCATATTGCGTGCCATATTGCTCCGTGATGGAAGCCACCTTACCCTTGATATAAACATTATTGGCACTTTCAACGTCAGCACCTAATGTATTGATATAGGCAATTACACCAGCTGGATTATACGGGTCTTCAAGCGTTCCGCTTCCCTTAGCTTCGCCAGTAGCACCACCGCCACCGCCTCCACCTTCACTCTTTCCGTTGAGTGAGTAGAGGAATGCCTTGTTTTGTTGGGTTTCAAGTGTACCATTATAATTGGTAACCTTACCACAAATGATTACGGTGTCTCCTTCAGCGAGAATATCGCCATCGGTATACTTCTTGTTGCCGAGATACAGGGCACGGTAAATGAGGAATTGATTTTTAGCCGTTCCGTCATCGGAAATATAGAAACGAGCATTACCGTATTGCGTGGTATAATTCTCTGCAATGGAAACCACAACACCCTTGATATAAATATCACGTTCGCTTTCTGCACCAACATCTAACGTCTTTGCATAGTTGATAGCTGCAATCACATTGTAGGGGTTCTCTTGGGTTCCATCACCCACAGGATCCACAACTACAGTTCCGCCACCACCAGGGTTGTTGTTCGGATCATCGTAGGGAGCGGGAACGCTCTCACAACTGGTGAACATCACGGCGGTCATGGCCAATGTAAATAATGAATAAAATAGCTTTTTCATATTCTTGTCTTTTTTGTTTTTATTCTATAGAAATAATTTTGCTTCCAGTTGTAAATTCTATGGTTTCTCCGTAAAGAGTCAATGTACCTGCAATGACAACTTTTTTTCCTTCTTTGATTTGG
>OCTX011739102.1_pt1 | contig 11376 bp, 18 predicted proteins | sample 1539691 | NCBI WGS metagenome assembly OCTX01 (sample SAMN02144231, study PRJEB22623) | gut metagenome | biome: sheep rumen | host: Ovis aries | place: New Zealand | reverse complement strand
CGCCTTCGAAATATCACCATTATTTTCTTTTAGTGCTTTCTCCAGGATTTCTTTTATTTTCTCATCCCCTAGAAATATAAACTCTCCCGGCGTCATTTTTTCAGTATCCACATTACATCACCGCCTATAAATCTAAAAATACCCTTAACCTTACCAGTTTTTATATTAAGAAACAATCTAACTTTTTCTTCTAGGTATATTAGGTCAATTGTATTATTCTCTTCATCGTTTTCAATATAGAAGACAGAAATACATAATCCTTTTCCTATAAGAGAGTAGCCATTATTTATCGATCTTGGGACTATTTTCTTCATAATCTCCTTAATCGATATCTCCGGCTTCCATGCTTCTTCTACGGCCTTTATTATCTCTCTATCTCCCAGCTTCATAAACTCAGTCGGTGTCATTTTCTATTTCTTCCCAACTATCTCTTTCCTTTGAGTACTTATATCTTCTAATTGATCTTGCCTTTATTACTCCACTTTCTATTTCTTCTGCCACTATCCATAATCCCAACTCTCGATATGTTATAAATAAGTTTCGTTTTATGGTTTTCTGTCTGGTTGTCTTCTTTGGCATCTCTAAATAAACCAGGCATTTCTTCATTATATAATACTCAACCTGTCGATCTCTCTTTCGCCTGATTACATGAGAAACGTCTTGGAATGGGTCTTTACTTTCTATCCTTCTCCTTATCTCCTCTATTCCTAGTTGTATAAATTCGGCCGGCATCATCTTTCTATCTTCTCTACTTTTATTCCAACCCTAAAATCTCCAAGGTCATATGAGACAAAAGTGATTGATAGTTTTTCTCCTCGGCCATCTTTTATTTCTGCCCGGTATCTAGAGTGTTGTCCAGGGTCGGGGATAAGAAAGTAAAGCATAAAATCCGGCTTTCTGCTCTTCTTCCTTATTTTCCTGTCGTCGGGTAAGTCTAGGAGGTTTCTAATTTCGTCTAACCCTAAATCTCTCAAGTTGGCAAGCCTTGTTATTCCTTCGACCCATCTCTTCACACTCTCATCGGGCAGCGCTAAAAATTCACGGCCGGTCATAATGTTCTTCCTCCACTAGTTTATCATCTCTCCACTTCCTAATATATAACACTTTTCTCTTGTTCTTGGCAGTTTCTATATATCCAACTTCAAGATAGTTAAATTTAGGAAAGCCAAGATAGAATGTTCTTATTCCTTGGCTTGTCGTTATAATCAGGATTGGCCACTTCAGAATCTTCTTTCTTGGATTATGCCGCCATATCACCTGTCTTATCTTCTCTTCCTCCAATTCTATATAATCTTTAACCTCTCTCGCCGGAATCTTAAGAAACTCCCTGCCTGTCATATATTTTCTCAACCTCAATTATGTTCTTTTCCAGATTCAAACTTATTCGAATTTTATACTCACGGTCAGTCAGATATATTAGGAAACGTTCGCCTAGAGATGGAAATATTTCGAGAAGGGCGGATTTCTTTCTGATCTTCCGTCCTTTTCTTGTTGTTGTCTGTCCGAGATTGAGGAGTTTTCTGAGTTCTACTATGTCGTTTGGGAAAAATTGTCTACTCCATCTACTTCCAGCTGTCTCATAGTACCACATCAAGATTTTCTTCTGATTTCTTCTAAGGTACTGTCGAATCTCTTTCTCTGACATCTCAAAAAACTTCGCCATTATCTTCTCTTAGCGTACGTATTATTATTATCTCTTTCTTTTCAAGCCCACCATATACTATATCAACCATTTTCTTCCATCCCGCTATTCTAATCATCCAGCCGGTAGAAGAATTATGTGCTCCCACGACTGCACGTTTCCAAAATCTTCCTTCCCAGAATAATTCAGAGATTGAGGACTCGGGGTAGAGGAAGCCAAAACGATATATTCCATGACTCTCAAAGAACTTCCTTATATTTTCTTCATTCGCACCAGATTTCATAGCCTCAATAAGACCCATCTTCTCTAGATCTCTCTTAATCCTATAGTCGTGGTGGGAGATAAAATCAGATAGTGATATCGTCGTGTCGGTTATAATATTTGATGCGGTAATTTCCATGTCGAGTGATTTCTATTTCAAAGTAGACATATCTGGAAACTAGGGTGAGGGTGTTAGAGCTACTAGAACAATATATCATAATCAACCCTCTTTTCCAATATTTCCCAGTCCAAAACTTACGCATTGAAAACTTCTTCCCCCAAGCACATCTAGTCAGACTAAGCTCTTTTATTAAATCCTCTGTGGTTGTTCTTGGGGTATAGCAGATTTGTACTAGTTTCTTCTTCCATACTGCCGTCCCCTTTAGTTCAAAGAGAATTCTATCCTTATCATTGTTTTCTAAGAATTCCTCGAGAGTCATAATCAAATACGTCTTTTCCGTTTAAGATAACCATATCAACCCAGCCCCCGTAGTAATTCACATTGAGGAAGATTTCTTTTCCCCTAAGATGAAGAGTGATCGTAGCATATCCGTCATTATCCATTTCGACTTGGAGGATAGGAAATTTCTTTATTAGTTTTCTTCCAGTCTTCCTTGGTGATCTCATATAGCCGGAGAGACCAAATAAAGCTTCTTCCTTGGTTGTCGGATATACCTTTCTATCTCTATTTATTTCTCTCCTAAGATCAGTCCCATTAAAATAATTCTTAATATCTTCAGCGCCTAAATTAAATAAATCTCTGGCACGCATTCTTTAATATTTTCCCTGTCCGTTAGTATCATGACCATAGCAAGACTCAAAGACAATTTTCTGCGCTCTCATTTATTTTTTTTTTATCTCAATTATAAGGAATATATTATCTTTATAGTGCCTTCTTCATTGCCGTCAGTCCTCCCCAAAAGAAATCCTCATCGGGCGAACTAATCTGACCAACTTCTTTAAATCCAAGTTTTTCGTAAATATGTCTTGCGTCTGGTGATGTGCCCGGTACTTCTAATGTCAGGGTTTTGTATTTTCTTTCTTTGGCAAACTTTATAACCCACTTTAGAACTTCCTGAGCAAATCCACGTCCTCTATAATCTTTATCTACTTCTATCCACATCACATTTAGCTCTTCTTTGGATATCTCAGTTAAGTCGAGGGTGCCAATATTAGTTTTTCCTTCTAGTATATCATAGTCGGCCAAAGTCTCTAGTGCTCTTATATTTTTAGAGCCAAATAATTTAACCAGGATTTTTGATATACCTGAGGAAATATGTCTAGTAAACCAGGAATCTTTAACTTTTTCTAGATGTATTCCTCGAAGGTCTATTTCTTCTGGTGCATCACTTCTAAATGAATACACTCTTTGACGTTTTATTATCATTTCTAACTATTTATAATCTTTCATAAAATCTTAATGGAACTTCACCAACTGCCTTATGATAATACCCCTTGTATGCTGTTTCTGCCTCTCGGAGTGCGTCTGCTTTTTGCTTTACTGTAGCCCCAACATTACTTAAGATACTCTGGGCTCTTCTAGATGCAGCATATTCATTAGATAGTGAAAAAGCTGGATTCTCTATCATCCTTTGTTCTTCGTCTCTGTACCAATCACCAGCCTGGCCTTTTAATTGTTTTATAGATAGGCCCGTATTTCTTTTCATCCTATCATAATTTCTAAGATGCCCGGCTTCATGTGCAATAACCTCTGGATTATATTTATTTCTAAATGATAGGTGAATATTTCTCTTCTCTGCGTCTACCCAAGAATCTGCCCCAACTGCTGTTTTATCAAGATAAATGTGATTAACCCCATACTTATTTCTAATGAAGTTTGCAGTTTTTTGTGCTAGTTCTGGTTCTTCAATGATTGGAAGTTGGTTGGTATTTCTTATTTCCTTGGTTAGATATTTTTGCTGCCTCTCAAGATGTTTTTCTATTCTCTGAATATTTTTATCTTTTGCTGAATTTTCTGCATTTTCTATCTTTTCGGCCAACTCACTATATCTATCCCCCATCTTCCTACAAAATTTGTCAGTCTTCTTTTGTAGTTTTATAAGCTCCTCTTGACTTTTAGCAAGCTCTTCTTGTTTTACTAGAGCTTCATACTGTCTTTTAAGGGCCATCATTTCTTTATATTCTTTTCCAACCCCTAATTTATGAGCCCTTATGCTGCGATATCTATTTAAAAGGTCTGGATTAGAATATTTTTGTAGAACTTTATAGCCGGTGCTTGCAGTTTGCGGAAGATTTAAGTGAGTGGCTAGAACTTTAACATCTTCTGGATTTAAGTTCTGATTGTAGTAACCGGTAGTAATATTACCTAGTCGAAAAGTATCTCTAGCAGTCATATTCTTCCACCCTTCTGGCAACTTTCTCCATCCATTTGTTGCTTGATGCAGTTCTTTCCACATTAAGCGTTCAGCACGTGTATATAATCTTTGGCGTTTAATTATCATTTTGTCTTAAGATTATTTAGTGAGATTTCTAGTCTTTTTATTTGCTCATCATATTTCTTGATCTTGTCCTCTAAGAATTTAATATCACTTTCGTAGTTTTTGGGGTTTTGATATTTACTCCTATTTCTACGAACTTTGGCTAGATCAGATTTGAGATTTTTAATTACAGACTTTTTAGATTCTATTTCTGATTCTGTACTTTTTATCTTGGCATTTCTTAGTATTATCATCTCTATATCTCTCTTGGGAATTGGTCAAGATAGGGCCACTGCTTTCCGTATAGTGCTTCCATGGTCTCTCTAGTTGCGTTTACTTTTCCTTTATGGCCTTTTAAATATCTCTTAAGTTTTTTTATATCTGGATCTCTTCTTAGAACACCCGACTCTGGAAGTTCATAAAGTAGATCTTTAGATAATATAGATCCCGAGTCTGGTCTTAAAATAACTTCTCGAACATCACTTCCTTTTCCTACTGGCGTTTGGCCTTTTATTACTACTCTAACCGGATTTCTCGTTTTCCTGTGAACTATCTGCGCAAAAGGTGCCTTTCCTCCTTTAGTATCCCACTGCCACCTGAGACCATCAATTGTGTGTAATGTGTGAGATGGATTATTCGGATCACCAATAGTTCCCTTAAAGCCGGCAGGATAAAATAACCTTGACCGATCTATTCCGCCTACTAGATGATGTTCTGGAAGAGTTTTTACAGATTCTGGATTTTTTGTTAGTGCATTTCTAAGGGTGTCTAATGTATATTCAGAATTTATAGTATTTCCTTTTTTATCTACAAACCCCTCTAGTTTAGTAGTAGTTTTTAATCCTTCTTCATTTAGGAGATTTATATTTTGACCTAGAAGATTGTCTGTTGCGCCATCTATAGCACTAATTCCTGTTTTCTTTCCAACTCGATATGTTAGTCCTCTTTTATTAATGCCTGGAATCGCATTAGGGGTTGTGTAGTGGTGAAAAAGTCCAGTCCTATCAATAATCGGTTTAAGCTTAAATCTTCGAACCGCATATAGTTTTTGACGTTTTATTATCATATTACCACTTTCCTAATTTTCTAGCTATGATTTCTGGAACTTTAGATAGACCACCGTGATAGTAGGTTCTAAAGGCATCTGCTAAATGTTTCTCAGCTGCTTCAATGTCCTCCTTATTAGCGCTCCTCTTTGTCTTCATGCTGGCTAATCCTTCTATTGTAGCGCCCCTTTCGTCTTCCCACCTTCCTATTGGGTGTTTGTCTACAGCAGCATCAAAACTCAGACCTAGGGAGTCTCCGTGGTTTTTCCCTTTTCTGGTGCCTTGCCTATAATCGTGTTTTATGTGTCCTAATTCATGAGCAAGAGTCGCTGGGTTTTCGTTTTCTAAATCAATTATTTTTCTTTTTATAGAAACGCTACCTCCATCTTTGCCATGTTTTACTGTATATCCCCAAGATTCCGCTTCTTTTTTAAGCTCCTCATAAAGTTCTCTGTTTTGGTGTTCTGGTTGAGAGGACTCATACTTCTTACGTGCTTTCTCAAGAAGTTCCTGTTGTCTTTTGCGAAATTTAGCTCCTGGTTCTGAAATTTGTTGTAATTTATCCTGCTTAAATTTTTTTGCTCGCTCGTCCAATGCTAGCTCTGCATCATTTGCTTTTTGGACTGTCTTTGAGTCTTCTATTAATTTTCCATTTTCAAATTTAATAGATTTCGCAGCCTCCTCAAAAGCATCGTCTGCGTCCTTTTTTAACTTCTTGTAATCCTTAGCATACTCCTTTCGAAGCTGTTCTATCTTCTTTTTCTGCTCAGGGTTTTCTTTTAGCTTTTGAATTCTTTTGTATCTAGCTAAAAGTTTTGGATTAGTATATTTTTCGACCAAGTGTTTACTCCCTTTTGCAGTTTCAGGAAGACCCAAATGATTAGCCAACGTCTCGAATTCATTCCAGTCAATAGATTTAGTATTGCCCTTCTCAAAAGCTTTATTAAATCCTTCAGCAAAATTATTGAGCCTAAAATAATCTCTTGTAGTTAGGTTTTTGTATCCTTTTGGTAATTTTCGAAACCCGTTGGTAGCTTGATGTAATTCTTTTAAGACCTTTACATCATTTCTAGTATATAATCTTTGGCGTTTAATTATCATAGATTTTTTATGTTTTTATTTATTAGCGAACCATGGAGATATCACCCTCCATGATCCATTATAGAGACAGGACCATCGTATACTATAGTCCCGGGAAAGCTAATCTCTATTTTATTTTTTGAAGAATTTACAATCATTACACGTGAATGACTCTCTATTCTCGTCCACCCACGCTTCGTACCATTCATCATATTGTTCTTGAGCCGTTTTTCCACCAGGGATGTCTTGGAATTCATAAATAGACTTCTCAGGTGTAATATGAGCGAATTTAGTACAATATTTACATTCCTTTGGCCAATCTTGTGGTGGATTTGTGCCTGGCTGTGTCCCCGTATGGTCTGAGTCGGGAATGTAGTTTTGACAATCAGAAGCCAAATATTCCGGCGGATCCATTGGTGGATTAATGTTTGGTATGTTAGATGTACAGCCACCGCGTTCAACACCAAATACAGCAAGAAGGGGCGCTGCAACTGCTAATGCTCCTGTTATTATTCCTAGGGCTTGTCCGACCGTTCCACCTAGTTGGTCCGCTTCCATTCCCATTAATAGGTCTTTAAATGATGTTTCAGTATCGTTATATGCTTTTCCTAAAACTTCTCCATCACTTTTTAATTGACCAAGGATAGTAGGAATTTTATTAATATTCAGAGTAGGTCCTACAGGACAAGTTCCGATCATATCTGCTATATAAGATATCATTCTTGGTAGCAGTTGTTTGGCTTGTTCAACTAGGAGATCAAAATTAGTTTCAAGTTTTTTATATCTATTTTCAATCTCTCCTTTCAGTCCATTAGCCATATCTTCCACCTGTTGCTTTCTATCCTCAATTGCTTTTTCAATAATTCCTTGAGATTTGGTATTAGCAGGTAGTTTGCTAAAATCTAGGGAAGGGATTTGAGGATACATATTTTCCGCCAGTTGTTTTGCTATTTCATCAACAACTAGGCCTTTTATTGAACTTAATAATCCCATAAATTTATCCTCCTAGAATTATTGTATTGCCGCTTGGGAATGGTGATCCTTGCGCTGGGGTTACTGGAGTTGCAACAAATGGCCCTCCTTTTGGATCAGGTATTACTCCATTTGATTTAACCACTAACGTGCCTACTCCTCCAAATTTAGAATTAGCTCTAATTTCTACATCAACAGCTTCAACGGTTGCAATTGGTGTGGTTATTTTTGCTTCATTTCCAACCTCCACTATTGCATCATTCTGAATAGTCACGTTAGCATTTTTATTGGCAATGATAGTTATATTTCCTTTATCATCTAGCTCTATCTTACTGTTTTCTTCTCCCGGTTCATGTTCTCCGTCTTTAGAGTTTTCACCGGTGTAGGATCGAATGACTAGTTTCTTCTCTTCTATACTTATCTCCTTTCCGTAAGCTCTAAATCCCGTAAAATCATTCTCCTTAAGCTTCCAGTAGAGATAGTAGGAGTTAAAATCAGGATCAAGGCCGAGGAGAATTACAGGATCATTTACTTTAGGTTCATCACAATCACCACGAAGAGGAAATGCATTAACCCCAAGTATAATTCCAGGTATGTCCGCTTTAATTCTGAAATCCTCAAGAACTTCAGACACGACACCTAGATAAAAATTTGCTTGTACTCCTGATTTAGCCATTATTATTTTCGTTATTTTGTAATTCCTTAGATACATCAAGTTCGTCAAGACCCCAAAGAACAGATTGCCACTCGAAGGGATTTCCATTTGGTCCTACTCTTGAGGCTCCATTTTGACTAAAGAAGAACTCATTTGCAGCCACCACACATCTGACGGTCTTAATATCCTTCTCAGTCTCGGAGGCATTATTTAGGTCAATTCTCTTATACGTCACGACATCACCAATTTTCCAGTCCTTTGGCATTTCTTGAGCGACGATTGTATAACTTGAATATCCACGAAAATCTGAATTCTTTTTTAGGTTCCTCTCGAGCGTATCATAACCAGGGGCGTGAATTTTATAAGAGTCTTTTGATATACTACTGCTTACATATTTTGGCTGAATGTTTTTAAAGTCTTTTTCGCCCGTTACTGATTTTGAAATACTCGTGTCGGAATCTTTATTATCATCTGTCCATGGATTAAATAGTTCCTGGTTATTGAGGCTACTATATTTAAGTCGGGAGGTATTCTTTTGTTGCCATAGTCCAGCCCCAGATGTAATCTCAACCTCACCCTTAATGTCATCACCTATACTCTTTAAAACCAGACCATCCCAAGAGAACGAAAAGACAGATTTAAATTTCCATCCTTTTCCTAATCTTGCCAAAAAATCCGCGCCAGTCTCATTATCTTGGTATACTTCACTCCCAGGCGTATCTGTTTCAACTCCACGGATAACTGGATTTTCTTTCTTCCCAGGCCACACTTGATCGACTGCTTCATTAATTCCAGGGAAAGTTTGAGATCTTGGAAGGGTATAAAAGTTCTTCCCTGCCTTGAGATCGTCTTTAGGAATAATTGTAAAACCTAATTCTATCCGGTTATTAAAGAAATTCCTGTCGACTATAAAAATCCCAAAACTATAACTCTGACCGCCGTTTTTCTCATCTTTTATGTCAATCACTCCCGTCTGTTGTGAAGTTATAAAATCAAGTGCTTCCTGGTTCCCGTCGTGAGAGAGTTCCATTTTTCCTGCTGGTGCCTCTCCTCCTAATTTTTCCCAGATATGTAAGAGTTCAATTTTAAAGCCTTTCTCTTCCCATGGCGCAAACTTAATTGATACTTGATGAGATTTATTTTCGGCCATAACTACATTCTATTTATTATCGAGTCTATTATATCCTTCCCTAGTAGATATAATGTTTTTCCTTTTCTTAATTCTTCCACCTTCACTCCTGTCGATATAATTAAGATAGCAGTATAATCCGTTGAGCCATAGAAATCAAGTGCAATGAGATCTGGCCTTAGTTCATAATTTACTATCTTATATTCTATCCTAGGCAGAGAAGGATTAAGTAGCTCTCTAAGAAAAAGGGAATTATAAAGATCAAAACCCTCAATATAATTCCCTAATTCTACTTTATTTTCTATTATTTTCTTTGATCTTCTATACATCTCCGTATGTTTTTCTCAGTCTTTCTATCTCTTTCTGTAGGTTTTTCTTCATCATATCACTAGCATCTTGTCCACCTTCGTTTGTATCACCAGCAATGTTAAGACCATATATAAATCTTCTCATTGTTGCGTCGGAATATTTGGTGGCAGGTTTGAATGACATAATAACATCTGAGAAAAGAGGAGAAAATGCCATCTGATTTTCTATTTTCAGTGATTCATTTCCATTGTCCTTGCTTAGCTTTGTTATTCCACTCCAGCCAGGTCCGTTTAAATCCTTCCCTGACATTGGCCTTTTTACCATCTGACGTGAAAGATTAAAACTCATAGATTCACATATGAGAGATTCGAGGACATAGAAAGAACCAATCCTAAGTTTCAGAGTTCCCTTAATACCAGCCTTGTCAATATCTTCATAGACTGCCTGATAACCTGCCGGAGGATGTTGCCAACCGATTAGGGTAGAATATAAATCATCACCCTCTTTATCCGCTCCGCCTACTTCTACTGCTTTTCCTTTTCCGTCGACTTTCCCAAGATGAAGTCTAGTATAAGTTCCCATGACGTAAGGAAAGAGTAATTCAAGCTGCTGAGGAACCGAGAGGAAAGTACCGTCGGAAGCCCAAATAGGAAACATTGTGAACCTCATTTGAAGATTCCCGAATGATACGCCCGAACCAGAGTAGTAAGAGAATCTAGTACCTTGTGAGATTAAGACGGAGTTCATATAGTCTACTAAAACTTCTCCTTTCTCACCAACTCCTCTACCAATCTTTCCAGCCCACTCCGTTATCTGCTTGGTTGTGTCGGAAACTTTATCTTTATTATCGTTTCCCCACTTCTCGGTATTTTCTCCAATCTGTTTAATAGCGTCTTTAGCGTATTTAGCATAAGGAGCAAGAGGACGAGCTAGCTGATCCCATATACCTGAAATTGGATCACCTCCTACCTCATTCCATGTATTTCCTATGCTTACCTGGAAATCTTCACTTAGGATAGAGGTACAGAGGGGTGATAGAGAATAGCCTCCTTTATCAACCCCAGTCGCACCTACTTCAAATTTTCTCCACTTCCTATTATTATCAAGATATGTATTAGCATGAAGAGAAACACTAGTCATTCGATCGAGCATCTGATTATCATAAAACCAGCAACTCCTATATCTGTCTGTATTTCTTATTTCTTCGTTAGCCATTTTTATTGTATACTAGTTGTTATTTGTGATTCCGATGAACTGCGAGAACCACCAAGACCCGCCACAGACTGATATGTAGCCACTGATTGAGCCTTAGAGGTAGTAATAGTTGTATCGATACCGGCGGCTGTAATATTAACATGTGCGATATCAATCTCATTACCCTTAACGAGTTCTTTTTCTATTCTCTTAAGGCTGTCAGCTAGTTCAGGATTCAGTCCAGACGTATTTACTCTTAGTTTTCCGTTTTCGTCGAAGAGAGATGATAGTACTCTTCTGGAATTAGCATCCGTCGAATTACGTAGTCCAAATTTATCTAGGTAAGTAAGTCCTCCACCAGTATAATCAGCTCCAGAGTATTTTCTAAGAATATCTCGTGTGAATCCAGAAAACGGTCTTGCATTAACGTCAACCGGTGTTCCTCGATGAGCTAGATTTTTATTTATGTATTCCTGAGTACCAACCAACTCTAACATCTTTCCGTCGGCTGTTTCTCTAACGACCGCCTTAGAATTATTCCAAACCTTAGAAATTCCACTCTTAACGACATCCCAGAAATTACCGCCCTCTAGTGTATCGTGATTTACATCATTACTACTTCCTTCGACGCCAACACCAAGGGATCCGAC